>Ga0210015_1000440_pt1 | contig 43274 bp, 45 predicted proteins | sample CryGeymeta201522_FD_185471 | JGI IMG/M metagenome (GOLD analysis project Ga0210015, IMG submission 185471) | Groundwater microbial communities from Crystal Geyser aquifers in Utah, USA - Crystal Geyser metaG 2015-22 (SPAdes) (version 2) | ecosystem: Environmental > Aquatic > Deep subsurface >...
TAAAATATCTATAGTTCTTATTCGTGTGTATTCGTGGCTAATTTATTGTATGGAATTTCAAAGTTCCCCCTCATCTATGTTTCCTCTCCCCCAAGGGGAGAGGATGGAGGTGAGGGGGCTAAGTTCTCTTTCTTTTTAAAAAGATAAAAAACCTTTAATCATAGGAATTTTATTGAAATTCCTATGCTTTAAATTAGCCGAGTAAACTTGGCAACTACACAACAAGACGATACCACAAATCAGTAAATGTGTCAATACTGAACGAGATTTCTTTATATTGGCAGGTCCGGCATTCGGCTTTTCATTATTTCCGAGAGTGATTTCTGGGCTTTTCCAATGGCTTCATTGATGGTGTCTTTGATGTTTCTTTCCAGTTTTTCCGGGCTTACGCTCGTAAAAGCATCGGGAGAAATCTTCAGAGAGACAATCTCCATTTTGCCATTAACCACTGCCTCAACCTTTTCGTCGGCTGAAGTTGCTTTATAAGTGTGGGAAACAAGTTCCTGCTGAATTTTGCCGGCTTCCCGTTTCATCTGCATCGCCTGCTTCACTAAATCAAACATTTTTGGCATTGCTCCTCCCTTTTATTACCACAGAGACACGAAGTCTCAAAGAATAACCAAGAAAAACACAAAAATTTGGGCACAGATAGCTACAAAAACTACCACGAAGACGCGAAAACTTGTTCGCCAAATATTCTGGGGCGAAAAATAACCAAGAAAAGATTTTTATAATTATATATTATCTTTGTGTCTCTGTGACTTTGTGGTGAATATTGTTTTTTAATTCGTTCTGTATAGTTATAATATAGAGTATTTTCAATCTCTTTGTCAACTTGACTTAAAAGGGAAAGAAGTGCTAATCTTTACTATTAAAATGGACTATCGGCTCTTTATCACGGCGCGTTATTTGGGAAAAAAAGGGAAAGAACCTTTTATTTACTTTTCCACCCTGGTCTCAATCCTGGGAATTGCGATTGGGGTAGCCGCTCTCATTTTAGTGCTGGGGGTAATGAATGGGTTTGATTCTAACCTTAAAGAGAAGATTGCCGGCTCTTCTCCCAATATTATTATTTCTCAAACAGGGCCAATTGCCGATTACGAAAGAATAATTGAAAAAATTAAAGGTCATCTTGATGAAGAACTTGTAGGTATTTCTCCATTTATTGAGACGCAAGCGATTCTTCAGTCCCAAAATGCTTTTTTAGGCGGGATCGTAAAGGGAATTGACCCGGAAAGAGAAATTTTAGTTACCAATATCGGGGATTGGGTTAAAAATGGGTTAAAAATTTCTGAAAATGAGATTATTTTGGGTAAGGAAGTTGCCCGGGCTTTAAAGGTAAAAAAAGGAGAAGAAATCACCCTCATCAACGGACTTTCAGGAAGAAAAAGCAATTTTATCGTAGGCGGTATTTTTGAATCCGGGCTTTACCCTGCCGACAGCGGCTATAGTTTTATCTGCCTGAAAAGAGCGCAAAGAGATTTTGCTTTACCCGGGATGGTTAGCGGAATCGGACTTAAAGTTAAGAATCTCTTGAAATCGGAAAGTATGGCTTCCTCTCTCTCCTGGTTTTTAGGCGGTGATTGGACGACAAGGAGCTGGCTTAAGGAAAATAAGGTTCTTTTCTCCGCCATTGCTCTGGAAAAACGCGTGATGACGATTATCCTTACCCTGATTATTTTAGTCGCTGCTTTTAACATTGCCAGTTCCTTAATGACCATGGTCTACAAGAAAATAAAGGATATTGGCATTTTGAAATCTTTGGGGGTAAGCAAAAGAGATATTCGCGCCATCTTTATTTTGAAAGGATTGTTTACCAGTCTTATCGGAGTGGGTATGGGTTTGGCGATTGGGCTCCTGGGCTCTTTTCTCTTAGAAAAATACCAGTTCATCAAGTTGCCTCCCTTTATTTACGACCTCTCTTACCTGCCGGTTAAAGTAGAAAATGGTGATCTCATTATCATTGCGGCAGGGACTTTTTTAATTACCTTTTTAGCCACTTTGTATCCGGCCTGGAGAGCGGGGAGATTGGAACCGGCAGAAGCCTTGAGATATGAATAGATAATCGGACGCAGATAACATCAGGATAAAAAAAGATTCTGATGAAGTCATTGCGAGGAGCAAGATTCCTCGCCTGTCATCTGCGTGTATCTGCGTAAATCTGCGTCCAGAAGTAATTTTATGGAAAATTATCTGGTTGCGGAAAATTTGAAGAAGGTCTATTCCGAAGGGAATAAAGAAGTCGTAGCCATCTCGGAAATTAATCTTTCCTTAAAGCAAGGGGAAATTCTGGTAGTCTTTGGTCCCTCGGGCTCGGGAAAAAGCACTCTCTTGCATCTTTTGGGAGGTCTGGATCGGCCAACCGAAGGAAAGGTATTGCTGGACGGAACCGACCTATCTCTGCTTTCGGACGAAAAATTAGCCAGAGTCCGCAATGAGAAATTCGGCTTTATCTTTCAGTTCTACCATCTCTTATCCGAATTTACTATTCTGGAGAATGTCCTGCTTCCTCTCTTTATCGGAAAAAAAGAAAATATTAAAATCTCCCGGGAAAGAGCAAAAGACCTTCTGGCTAAATTTGGCCTTGAGGATAGAGTTCATTTTTATCCGTCTTCTCTCTCCGGGGGAGAACAACAGCGGGTGGCGATCGCCCGCGCCCTCATCAATAATCCGGAAGTTATCTTTGCCGATGAACCCACCGGAAATTTGGATAAAGAAGCCGGTGATTTCTTTTGGGAATGCCTCCTGGAATTAAACCGGGAAAATCATCAAACTTTCCTTCTCGTTACGCACAATGAAGTGATGGCTAAAGCCGCCAGCCGGGTGCTTACCCTCCGTGAGGGCAGAATCGTGTAATTTTTCCTTGCCTCTTCTGCCAGTTCCAAAAATAGTTGACATTTAAATAAGAAGAGGGTATACTTTTTTTCTCTGGTGGGAAAAAGTGGAAGAAAGTGGAAATAAAGAACTTAAAAAAACAACAAGCAACCACGAATGAACACTAATGAACACGAAAAAAGAAAATAATTATTTAAAAATGAATTATACCCCTCACCTCCATCCTCTCCCCTTGGGGAGAGGAAATTAATTAGGTGAGGGGGAACTTTGAAATTCCATACAATTAATTAAAATAATATCTACAGTTTTTTATTCGTGTGTATTCGTGGCTAAAAAAGTAAATTCTTATGTTTTACGGGGAATACCGCTATAAATTAGACGAAAAAGGAAGGCTGGTTATTCCGGCGAGGTTCCGCAAAATCTTAAAGAAGAGACATCTTATAATTACCCGAGGTTTGGAAAAATGCCTTTTCCTGTTTGTAGAGGATGACTGGAAAAAACAGGAAAAAAAATTAAGAGATCTGCCATTTACCAAAGGTAATCCGAGGGCTTTCAGCCGGCTCTTCTTCTCCGGAGCCTCGTTTTGCATCGCCGATGGGCAGGGAAGAATAACTGTTCCTTTGCCTCTGCTTGACTTTGCCGGAATAAAAGAAAAAATTGTTTTAATCGGGGTTTCCGACCGCATTGAAATCTGGTCGGAGAAAAATTGGCAGGATTATCTTAAAAGTTCTCTGAGTTCTTTTGAGGAGATTGCCGAAGAATTGGTGAATGGAAAGGGGGAGAAATAACTGAACATATCCCGGTGTTATTGGATGAGGTAATTAGTTTTCTTCATCCCGAACAAAAAGGAACGTATCTTGACTGTACCATCGGAGCGGGCGGGCATAGCCGGGAAATTTTAGAAAGGATTGTCCCCGGCGGAAGCCTGGTTGGGATTGATCAAGATAAAGAGATGCTGAATTTAGCCGAGAAACGGCTAAAAAATTACGGAAAGAATTTAAAATTAATCCAGTCCGATTTTGCTCACATCTCCGAGATTTTCAAAAAAGGCGAAAGATTTAATGGTATCCTTTATGATTTGGGATTATGCTTTTTTCAAATTCGGCAAGGTGAAAGAGGATTTTCTTTTTCGGTTGACGGTCCTTTGGATATGAGGTTTAACCAAAAGCAGGAACTCACCGCTTTTGAACTCATCAATAAGGCGTCTCCGGAAGAAATAAGAAGAATTTTAAGAGATTACGGGGAGGAATATTACGCGGATAGGATTGTTTCCGCCATTATCAGGGAGAGAAAATTTTCTCCTATTCGCACTACTCTTCAGTTAGAAAAAATAGTGTTTCGCGCGGTTCCCGGAAAAAGAAAAAGGATTCACCCGGCGACCAAAACCTTTCAGGCCTTAAGAATCGCCGTAAATAAAGAATTAGAATCTTTGGCCAAGACTTTGCCCGAAGCGATCAAACTTTTAAGGAAGAAAGGGAGAGTGGCGGTAATTTCTTTTCATTCTCTGGAAGACCGCCTGGTCAAGACAACTTTCCGAAAATTTGAAAAAAGTAAATTAATCAAAGTAATTACGCCTTCTCCAGTGGTCGCTACGCAGATGGAACGCTGTATTAATCCCCTTTCCCGGAGCGCTAAATTACGAGTGGCGGAAAAAGAATGAAAAAGAAAAGGAGAAACAATCCTTATTCGGTGTTGGGGATTCTGGTTATTTTTATCCTTCTTTTAGGTTATGTATGGCAGCATAACACCATTGCTCGATTGGGTTATAGTGTTGGCGACGAGGAGGAAAAAAAGAAAAATCTCTTGACCACTTATCGGGAGTTGAATTTAAAGGTCATCACGTTAAAATCTCCTTATCGTATTAAACAGGCTCTTTTACGGCAGCATCTTCCTCTTGAAGTTCCCGGGGAAAGAGATGTTATGATTATCAAAGAGGCGAGGTAAGAGATGACTGAACTTTTTCGCTCGGGCTTACTTATGAGCAAGAAAAGAAGAGAAAATTGCGTCTTTTTTATTATCTTTTCCGTCGTTTTTGCTCTCTTTTGCCGCATTTGTTTCCTTCAGATTTTTTCTTTCCGTTTTCTTCAGAAGAAAGCGGAAAAGGAACATTTAGCTTTGGTAAAATTTCCGGCATTCCGGGGGGCTATCCTTGACCGGAAAGGAAGGTTATTGGCGGTAAGTCTACCCGCGGAATCACTCTATGTATCCCCGAAATTTATCCAAGAACCTGAAAAGACTGCCGACATTCTCTCAAAGTACTTAGGGGAGGAAAAATCTGGGCTCCTCAAGAAAATGGGCAGGAACGAGAATTTTGTCTGGATAAAAAGGCAATTAAACCGGGAAGATTACGAAAAAATTGAAGAATTGCATCTCCCGGGGGTAGGTTTTTGCGAAGAGTTTAAAAGAGTTTATCCCAAAGGTATCTTAGCCAGCCATATTTTAGGTTTTGCCGATATTGACGGCAAAGGGTTATCGGGTGCAGAAAGAGAGAATGATGCGCTTCTGAAAGGGGAATCCGGCTGGTATCTTCTGATTAAGGATGCCAAGAGAAGAGTTATTCCTTCCCTGGAGAGAAAAAGTAAAGAGGGGAGTCAGGGTTTAGACCTTATTCTGGCTATCGACGAGAAAATTCAGGAAATTACCGAAGAGGAATTAGAAAAAGTTTATCAAGAATTCCATGCTTCTGCAGCTACCGCCATTGTAATGGACCCTTTTACCGGAGAGATTTTGGGATTAGCCAATCGCCCTACCTTTGACCCCAATTCTCCGGGGTCTTTTTCTCCTTCCTTTCTTCGCAACCGGGCGATTACCGATCTTTTTGAACCCGGTTCAGTTTTTAAAACGGTTACTGCAGCCGCAGCTTTAGAGGAGGGGATTATAAAGCCAATTGACCGCATCTTTTGCGAAAACGGAAAATGGCTTTATCGGAATCATTTTCTTCATGACCATGAACCCTACAAAAATCTTTCTTTCCAGGAGGTAATTGCAGAATCAAGCAATATTGGCACCGCAAAAGTGGCCTTAAAATTGGGAGAGGAGGATCTTTACCGATACGCATGCAGTTTTGGATTTGGAGAAAAAACCGGGATTGACCTGCCCGGCGAAATAAAAGGAATTTTAAGACCCTTAAATAAGTGGTCAAAATATTCTATTATTGCTCTTCCGATCGGGCAGGAAATCGGAGCAACCCCTATTCAGAACATTTGCGCTCTTGCCGTGATTGCCAATGGCGGCAAATATGTCAAACCTTACCTTTTAAAGGAGGTTCGCAATAGTGAAGGGATGGTCGTTCGCCAGACCCGGACAGAAAGTAAACAGATTATCTCGGTAAAGACCGCGCTCACTTTAACCTCCATTTTGAAAGATGTGGTTAAGAAAGAAGGAACGGCTTTTTCGGCGAACGTCTATGGTTACAGCGTAGCCGGTAAGACCGGAACTGCCCAGAAGATTGTTGCCGGCCGCTACTCTCACTCTAAATTTGTTGCTTCTTTTATCGGCTATGCTCCTGCGGATAATCCGAAAATTATTGTTCTGGTAATGCTTGATGAACCGAAATCTCTTTATTACGGAGGGCTGGTTGCCGCCCCGGCATTTAAGGAAATAACCAGAAGAGTGCTTGCGTATTTAGAGGTTCCTTCCGAAAACCTTGTCGCCACAAATGAAAACTTAATCACCGAGAACACCAAGAAAAAATATAGCCACGAATGAACACTAAAGGAATTAGTCATTGCGAGTCGAAGACGAAGCCCCGAAGGGGTCCCATTGGGACAATCTCGCTCGGGATAAATTCCGCAATCTCATAGAAGCAAGGGATTGCCACGCCCGCCAAAGAACTCTGGCGGACTCGCAATGACAGCTGTGCTGTCAGTTCTTATTCGTGTTAATTCGTGGCTAAATTAAAAGATGAAATTAAAAGAATTAATTAAGGATTTGAAGGTTGAGAAAATTACCTCCCACAGCAATCCTGATATTTTAGGGCTTACTTACGATTCCCGAAAAGTGCGGGAAGGTTATCTTTTTGTAGCCATTGTTGGCTCTAAAGAAGATGGCCATCGTTATCTCAATGATGCTGCTGAACAGGGGGCGAAAGCAATGGTCATTGAAAAAGATACCGTCTTTGCCGAAAAGAACGTGGTAAAAATTGTGGTGAAAGATTCCCGGGTGGCTTTGGCTCATTTAGCCAGTAATTTCTACCATTCTCCCTCTAAGAATTTAAAGGTTATTGGCGTTACCGGCACCAACGGCAAAACCACCGTAACCTATCTTTTAGATTCCATTCTGAAAACTGCGGGATATAAAACAGGATTGATTGGCACCATTACCTATAAGATTGGAGAACGGCTAATTGCCGCCCAAAACACTACTCCTCAATCATTAGAGATACAAAACCTTCTGGCAGAACTTGTCCGGGAAAAGAGTGACTATCTGGTAATGGAGGTTAGTTCCCATTCCCTGGTCCAGCACCGCGTGGAAAAAATAGAATTTGATGCCGGTATCTTTACCAACTTAACCAAGTTTGAACATCTTGATTACCATCGCAACATGAAGCAGTATCTTTCAGCAAAACTCTTACTCTTCCGAAAGTACTTAGCGGAAAGTTCTAAAAAGAAAAAATCCGCAATAATCAATCTTGACGACCCGTTTGCTTCCCATTTTATCAAAGCGGCTAAAAAGAACGGGATTAAGCCGATTACCTACGGAATGAAGAAAGGCGATGTTACGGCAAGAAATTATTTGCCAACCGAATTAGGCGCTTCCTTCAAGATTAGAACCTCTTTTGGAAACCTCCAGATTTTCTCCAGATTAATCGGGAAGTTCAATCTCTACAATATTTTAGCGGCAGTTTCCCTGGGTATCGCGGAAAGGATTGACTTATCTGTAATCAAAAAGGGGATAGAAAGAATGGAAGTTATCCCGGGCCGATTGGAAGTAGTGGATTGCGGCCAGCCGTTTAAAATAATTGTAGATTACGCCCATACGGCGAGCGCTTTGAAAAATCTTTTACTCCTGGCTAAGGAACTTTCTTTCAAGAGGATTTTGCTTATCTTCGGCTGCGGAGGGGACCGGGATAAAAGAAAACGACCTTTGATGGGGGCTATTGCGGCAAAATTTACCGATTTTTTCATTATTACCTCTGATAATCCGCGCAGCGAAGAACCGGCAAGCATTATCAGGAACGTAGAAAGAGGAATTAAAAGACGCTATCGGAAAAAATATAGGGTGGAAGCGGACCGGGAAAAGGCAATCCGGCAAGGGTTGGCTTTAGCCAAACCAGGGGACCTTTTTATCGTTGCCGGAAAGGGCCACGAAACTTACCAGATTTTGAAAGATACCATTGTTCCTTTTGACGACCGGCTTATGGTTCGGAAAATTTTGCAGAATACGGAATGGAAACCTTGAGTGTTGCGGAAATTCTTGGTTGGACGAAAGGCAGACTTCTTCAGGGAAATCCGAAAACCGTAATTTCCTCAATCTCTTTAGATTCGCGAAAATTAAAAAAAAATAGTTTCTTCATCGCTATCCGGGGAGAAAAGTACGACGGCCATAATTTTCTTAAGGAAGCATTTGAGCGAGGAGCGAAAGGGGCAATAATAGATTCAAAATTCACCCCCACCTACTTCCTCCCCCCACTGCTTCGTTTCGCGAAGCAAAACGGTGGGGGAGGATTAAGGAGGGGGGGTAAAAAAATCCTCATTCAGGTAGCCGATACCCGCAAGGCATTAGGGGATATTGCGGCAGGTTATCGCAAAAGATTTAAAATTCCTCTCATTGCCATTACCGGCAGCGATGGCAAGACTACTACCAAAGAGCTGGCCGCGCACCTGCTTTCTTCTCGTTTCCGCCTGGTAAAAAATCCCGGTAATTTTAATAATGAGATTGGGCTTTCTCTTACCCTTTTTAAATTAAAAAAAGGGATTGAGGTTGCTCTGGTGGAAATGGGGATGAATAAACCGGGAGAAATTAAAAGATTATCCGAAATAGCAATGCCTACGCTGGGGGTAATTACCAACGTTGGGCAGGCGCATCAAGGTTTTTTTAAGGATAAGCAGGGTATTGCCCGGGCTAAAGCAGAACTTCTGGGTTCTTTGAGTAAAGGTACCGCAATCCTGAATAAGGACAATCAATTTTTCCCCTTTCTTAAAAAAAGGGCAAAGGGGAAAGTAATCACCTTTGGGATTAAAAAGAAAAGCGATTTTCAGGCCCGGGAAATTTCTTCGGTCTCCCAGGGGATTAAATTCAAAGTAAACAACCTTAAACTGAAACTGCCTCTTTTTGGTTATTTCAATGTCTATAATATCTTAGCCGCTATTGCTGTCGCCAAAGAGTTTAAAATTTCAAATCAAGAAATTAAAAAAGTTTTGCGAAATTTTAAACCTCTTCCGCATCATTTTCAGCTCATTAAATTAAGAAAGTTTTGCTTAATTGACGATACCTACAATAGCAATCCTCTTGCTTTTAGGGAAGCAATTGAGGAGTTAGCCAGAATGAAAACAGAAGGCAGAAGAGTGGTAATTGCCAGCGAGATGAAGGAGCTGGGCAAATTTAGCCGGAAAGAACACTATCTTGTCGGAAAATTTATTGCTCAATCAAAAATTGATTTTTTAGTAACCATTGGGAAATTGGCGAAAGAAATAGGGAAAGGAGCTTCGCAAGCTGGATTCAGAAAAGAAAATATTCTTCATTGCCAGAGTAATGAGGAAGTGGTAAAATCTAAAAAGATTTTCCTTCCCGGCGACCTTATCTTAGTCAAAGGCTCCCACGCCTGCCATTTAGAAGGGGTGGTGGAGAAATTGAAAAATCAGGAACGCTTGACATCAATCTAAGTAGATAGTATATTATGTTTAGATTTGTAAACATATGTTTAGATTTGTAAACATTAAAACGAAGGATGAACTATGAAACTGCATTATCCATTAGATAAAATTTTAAATAATGAGGTAAAGGTTAAAATTTTGCGTTTTTTCTGTAAAACAGCGGTGGAGTGGAGTGGTCGCCAAATTGCTAAAGAGATAGGAATAAATCCGGTGACTTGTCATAAAGCACTCCGAGAGCTTAATAACGAGGGGGTACTATTACTCAGAAGTGTGGGGAAAAGTTATCTTTACCGTTTGAATGAGGAAAATTTTATTGTTTCAGATCTACTTAAACCTTTATATGAAAGAGAAAACAAAATTCTAAAGGAAATATATAAGACCATAGTAGAAAATATAAATTCGCTTGTGATAAATAATATAGTTTCCATTGCTCTCTTTGGTAGTGTTCAGAAGAGGAAAGAACGTCCTGGGAGTGATATAGATATTCTGGTCCTGGTAGGAAAAGAAAAGGATAAAATAAAGACTGAAAAGAACTTTGAGAAGGTGAATGGGAATATTGTCAGAAAATTCGGAAATACAGTTTCTCTCTATATTCAGACTGCAAGAGAATTTAAGCTGAAATATAGAAAAGATATTGCTTTGATAAAAGACATTTTGAAATCATATAAATTAGTTTTTGGCAGACCATTAGAAGAATTAGTTTAAAAAATGCCAGCTAAGAAAATAAGAACAAGAACAATAGAAAGAACAGAATATAAGACCTATCTTAAAAAGGCCACCGAATTCTATGAAACAATGCTTCAAGCAGAAAGGATGGGGAGGTGGAATGCCGTTGGCTTGAATGCTGTCCATTGCGCCATTTCTGCTTGCGATGCCTTGCTTGTATTTTATGCTGGTATTTGCTCTGCCAGCGATAACCACCTGGCAGCAATTGATTTGTTATTAACCTCGGTGAAATTACCCGAGGTCAAATCTAAAAGCGAGACTTTAAGAAAGATTTTGGTCAAAAAGAGCCTTATCGAATATGAAAATAGGGATTTTATTCAGAAAGAGGCTAAAGAGGTATTAAAACTTACCGAGAGATTTTATACTTGGGTGACCTCAAAAATAAAGTGAAATGGCTGAGAAATATTCCTGTCCAAAATGTGGTAAGGAATTAAGCGAAGCAGAGATAATAAGAGGAATTTGTTCCAATTGCCATAAGGTCTTTGATTCTCTACCGCAAAACGAAGCGATCGATACGAAGCAACAATCCGCAAAAGTAAATGACACATCTCTAGATACTAACAAATCCTCTCAAAGTATCCAAAAGGAAAGAGTTGATGAGTCTCTGTTCTACTTATTTTTTGTTGGACTCTTTGTCTGGATATTTATCTTCGCATTTATACTTGACGAGTTAGCTCTCGAGGCAATTTTCTCCAATTTTGAGCTGCATGCTTTATTTTGGAGTATAATAATAGTCATGATTTCTTTAGCAATAAGACATGAGAGACGTTGCCCAAATTAAAAATTACTTGATTTTACAAGGGTTTTAGCCTTGTAAAATTTACAAATTTTTACAAAGTTAAATTTCTGTTCTTTGACAATTAGAAGCGAAAAGTTAAGCTGCGACTGCGAAAGAGCAAAAAGTATCTTTCTCATACCTCCTTTTTATGATAACCTAAAAAAGGCGTTTTTGTAAAAAAGGAGGAAATAGTAAGTCACTACTGTCCAATAAAAGTAGAAAAAGTGTCTCCCCCTCCCTTGATGGGAGAGGCTTTCCCCTCACCTTTATCCTCTCCCGCAAGGGGAGAGGAGTACAGGGTTTGAAAATTCAAGTCTCCCGGTTTTTAATAGAAACTCAAACCATTATACTGCTTACATCTCCGACAATTGCCCAAATTTTTTATTGGATACTACTGATAGTAAGTATTCCTAAAATGTCATTGCGAGCCCGTAGGGCGTGGCAATCTCGTTTTTTAATACTGGGATTGCCACGTCGCAAACTACGCTCCTCGCAATGACAGACACAAGGTTTACTGAATTTTTTGGGTGATTTGTCCAATTCGCTTCTGATTTTCAAAGAGCAATTATCTCAAATCCCTTACAGGATAAGGGTTTGGTAAATTTTTACTAAGAACTTGAGTTTAATTTGGGCAACGGCTTATGAGATTAGAAGGAGAAAGTCTCCAGTTTCAGTGTATGAGTATAAAGGTAATTGTCCTTACTGCGACTCAAAAATAACCCAAACTGGCAATGAAAGAACAGAGGAATCATTTTATTGTCCACTTTGTAGAAAGTTGGTTATCTTCAAAAATGAAAGGTTTTTAAAACAAGAAGAAATAATCAAGAAAGGAGAAGGAAGTGGAGAAAGAAGATATTAAAATTGGTAAAATCTATAATATACCGAAAAGATTTTGTATAAGAAAAGATAGCTTTGCTAACATGAGCGAATTATTTAAGTGTGTCAGGAAAAATAAAGAAGGGTGCCTTTTTTCGCCGATAGAAGGAATGTCAGAAGAATTATTTATCAAGAATGGGGACCTAATGCACGTAGAAGAAACAAAAAATGGCTGAGAAATATTCCTGTCCAAAATGTGGTAAAGAATTAAGCGAAGCAGATGAAGTAACAGAATAGGGAGGTCTTCTAATTTATGCTTTATTATCTTCTTTATCACTTAAAGAGTTATTTTCCTCCGCTTAACCTTTTTCATTATATTACCTTTCGCGCTGGGCTCTCCTTTTTTACCGCTTTTATTATCACTATTGCCGGAGGACCTTTCTTTATCCGCAAACTTTCCCGTCTTTCCCACCCGACTTTAGAAGAACTCAACGGTTTTCACCAAGAGAAAGAGAAAATTCCTACAATGGGGGGGATTTTGCTTCTTTTGGCTATTATGATTGCCACTTTTTTCTGGGCCGATTTGACTAATATCTATATTCTGCTTTGCCTTTTCGTTCTTCTTGCTTTGGGAGTATTAGGATTCTATGATGATTGTGCCAAACTGAGGAAAAAGAACCCGAAAGGAATCAGGCCCAGAGGGAAATTATTGTTTCAGATTGCGCTGGGAGCCGTGCTCGGCTATTTGCTCTGTTTTTCGCCTCTTGGCTTTGATACCAGAGTCGCTCTTCCTTTCTTCAAGAGAATGGTAATCCAATTGGGGCCCTATTATCTTCTTCTCGCCATACTTATTATTATGGCTACTTCTAATGCGGTCAATCTCACCGATGGCCTTGATGGTTTAGCCATTGGTTCGGTTTTGATGATTGCCATTGCCTATGGGTTTATGAGTTATCTTGCCGGGCACAAAGGTCTTGCTTCCTATCTTAATATCCTTTATGTGCCTGGGGTTGGCGAGGTAAGTATCTTTTGCGGAGCTATTATTGGGGCGGCTCTTGGTTTTCTCTGGTTTAACGCCTATCCTGCGCAAATCTTTATGGGGGATACCGGTTCCTTGGCTCTGGGGGGTGTTTTGGGGTTAATCGCAATGCTGATCAAACAGGAAATTTCCCTGATTATTGTGGGAGGAATCTTCGTGATTGAAGCCGCCAGTGTAATTATTCAGGTTTCCTCTTTTAAACTGCGCGGAAAAAGGGTTTTTCTGATGACGCCTTTGCACCACCACTTTGAACTAAAGGGCATCCCGGAAAGTAAGATTGTAGTCAGGTTTTGGATTTTAGCCATTATCCTCGCCCTATTTTCCTTGATTACGCTGAAGATAAGATAAATGGGTCAGGATAAAAGGGTTGCTGTTATAGGTTTGGGGGTCTCGGGTTTTGCCGCCGCTCGTTTGCTTAAGGATATGGGAGCAAGGGTAAGGGTGACCGAGAGCGCAGTTACAAAAGCAATTTTGGAGAGAAAAAACCTTTTGGTAAAAGAGGGAGTTAGCATAGAGGTAGGGGGTCATAACGAAAAATTTATCAAGGGTAGTCAACTCTTTGTTGTCAGCCCGGGCGTGGACCGTTCTTCCCTTCCTTTGAAATTTGCCAGAAAAAACCAAATCCCGGTGATTGACGAGACAGAATTTGCCTGGACCCTTTGTCCGGCAAAGGTCATTGCCGTCAGCGGAACAAATGGCAAAACAACCGTGGTTTCCCTTCTCGGAGAAATCTTTAAAAAAGCAAAAAAAGGGGGAATCGTCTGCGGTAATATCGGCAATCCATTTTCTTCGGCAATAGCAAAATGCAGAAAAAATTCCTTGATTATTCTGGAGATAAGCAGTTTTCAATTAGAAAGAATTAAAAATTTTCGGCCAAAGATTGCCGTGCTTTTGAATATTGCTTTTGACCATTTAGACCGGCACCAGAGTTTTCTAACTTACCAAAGAACTAAAGCCAGACTTTTTCTTAATCAGAAGAGCGATGATTACGCTGTCCTTAATCAGGATGATGCGGGAATTTCTCCTCTTCTTCCTTGTATCAAGGCAAATAAAGTTTTCTTTTCTATGAAGAAAAGGCCGGAAAAAGGTCTATTGGCAAAGAAGGATTGGATTATTTCTAATCTTTCGGGAGAAGAGCAAAAAATATTTGATTTAAAAGAGGCGATTTTGCAAGGTCAGCATAATGTGGAAAATTACCTTGCGGCCGCCAGCGTTGCTCTTCTTTGTAAAATTCCTCTCTCAGTTATTAAAAGAGCGTTTACCGAATTTTATCCTCTTCCCCATCGCCTGGAATTTGTAAAAAGGATCAATGAGGTTACCTATATTGATGATTCCAAGGCGACCAATGTAAGCGCAGCCAAAGCCGCTCTTTCTTCTTTCCCTGCCGGCAGGATTATTTTAATTTTAGGCGGCAGGGATAAAGGGTGCTCATTTTCTCCTTTGAAAAAGATAGTAGGGGAAAAAGTAAAAACTCTTATCCTTCTTGGAGAAGCAAAAGAAAGAATCAAGAGCCAACTTAAAAATGTTCCGATAAGGAAAGTAAATTCATTGGAAGAGGCGGTAAAATTGGGAAAAAAACTGGCAAAACCAGGGGACTTTGTTCTTCTTTCTCCGGCTTGTTCCAGTTTTGATATGTTTATTGATTATAAACAACGAGGCAATGTATTTAAGAGAGCAGTTCAAAATTTATCATAGCCTACTCATCACTACCGTTTTACTGGTTGGTTTCGGGGTGATTATGGTCTATAGCGCCAGCGGAATCTCTTCGGGAGAGAAATTCCATGACCCCTACTACTTTTTGAAACGGGAAATCCTCTGGGCAACGGTTGGATTCAGCCTTCTTTTTCTTATTTCTCGCTTTGATTATCATTATTTCGCTAAAATAAGCAAACCTTTGCTATTATTTTCTATTTTCCTTTTCGTTCTTCTTTTCAGCCCTTTGGGAGTCAGCGCTGGAGGAGCGCGGCGCTGGTTAAGAATTGGACCCTTAACCCTCCAGCCTTCGGAATTAGCCAAGTTGGCAGTTGTCGTCTATTTGGCGGAATTCTTGAGCAGAAAAAGAAAAAAAATTACTGAATTTGCCACCGGATTCCTTCCCCCTCTTATCCTTTTGGCTCCTTTTGTTATCTTCCTTCTTTGGGAACCTGACCTGGGTACGGCGATTTTGATTTTAATGGTTTCTTTCCTCCTTCTTTTTATTGCCGGAGCAAAATTGTCCTATTTAGGTTCCCTTTTTCTTTGCTCCTTGCCGGCCTTTTTTCTTTTTATTTATAAGAGTCCTTATCGCCGAGCGCGAATTTTAACTTTTTTTCAACCTTGCGCAGACCCCCAGGGAATTGGTTATCAGATAAATCAGTCTCTCATCGCTCTCGGTTCAGGAGGAATTCTGGGAAAAGGTTTGGGCAAAGGCGCGCAAAAACTTTTTTTCCTTCCCGAATCGCATACCGACTTTATTTTTTCCATCGTGGGCGAGGAATTAGGAATTTTCGGCACTTTATTTCTGCTTTTTCTCTTTACTTTTCTTATTTGCCAGGGGAAAAAACTTGCTCAAGATAGCCGGGATGCTTTTGGCTACTTTTTAGCCACCGGTATTACTTTAATGATTGGGCTGGGAGCAATTTTACATATTGGGGTGGCGATGGGGGTTTTCCCCGCCAAGGGCACACCTCTTCCTCTGGTTAGTTACGGAGGTTCTGCTTTGGTCGTCTCTCTTATGGCAATTGGCATCCTGCTCAACATCTCCACGCAATTGGAAGAAAAGATATAATAACCACGATATTCTCTCGAATTGTACGAATTATTAAAGAGTAATAAAAAGAATAAGTATTTTAAAGATTTTTAATTAGATTAATTCGCGTAATTCGTGGTTAAAGATAAAAAAATATGAAGTGTATTGTAATTGCTGCCGGGGGAACCGGAGGCCATCTCTTCCCCGCCTTAGCCATAGCAGAAGAGCTAAAAGAGAAAAATAAGGGTCTTAAAATTGTCCTGGTAGGGAGAGCAAAGAAAAAATACCAGCATCTGTTTAGGAAAAAAGGTTTTGTATTCTGGGAAATGAGGGCGATTCGCCTCCCCGAAATGTCATTGTGGAAAGCAATAGCAAATATGTTGTCATTGCGAGCCCCCCATCCTTGCTTTCGCAAGAAAGCAGGGGGGCGTGGCAATCTCGAGATTGCTTCATCCGCCAAAGAGCGCTGGCGGACTCGCAACGACTTCGTCGATTGGCTGAAATTCCCTTTTCTTCTTTTTCCCGCTTTCATGCAGACTATTTTTATGCTCTTGAGGTTTAAGCCGGCGGTTGTGGTAGGAATGGGAGGAGCCGCCAGCGGACTCCCTGTTTTAGCGGCTTCTTTTTTGAGAATCCGAACTCTGATCCAGGAGCACGATATCCTTCCCGGAGTGACCACTAAAATTCTTTCCCATTTTGCCGGAGAAATTGCCGTTGGCTTTGAGGAAACCAAAAAATATCTTCCCGGGAAAAATTTGCTGGTTACCGGTAACCCGGTTAAAAAACAAATTTTAGAAAGAAATCGGGAAGATGCTTTAAAAGAATTGGGTCTTCCTCCCGGCTATTTTACTATTCTTTTTTTAGGAGGCAGCGGCGGCGCTCATTCTCTTAATTTAACCGCAGCCGCGGCCATTGATGATTTAGAAAACGAGGAAGAGAACCTTCAGATTATCCATTTAACCGGCGAGACCGACTACCCAAGGATAAAGAGAATCTATCAGAAGAGTAGTATTAAATCGGTGGTTTTGCCTTTTACCGAGAAGGTTGAAAATGTTTATGCTGCGGCTGATTTAGTAATTGCTCGCGCCGGGGCGATGACCATCAGCGAAATTAGCGCAAGAGGTTTGCCGGCGATTCTTATTCCTTATCCTTACGCCAAGAGGAATCATCAGGAGATTAACGCCAAGTATCTGGTGGAAAAGGAAGCTGCAATTTTAATCAAAGACCAGGAACTTTCCGGTCCTCGTTTAGCCCGGGAGATTCTCTCTCTTCGGAAAGACCGAAAACGGTTAAGCGAGATGAGCAAAAATAGCCAGGTTTTAGCCAGACCAAAAGCAACCGAGAAAACCGTTGAAGGTATTCTGAAACTGATGAAAACAACTAAAGATACAAGTTATAAAACCACGAATTTATCGAATTTTACGAATTAGAGTAATTCGCGTTAATTCGTGGTTAGAAAAAGGAAATTCCTATGCAATTAAATTAGCCACGAATACACACGAATGAACACTAATTAACACGAAAGAATAACCTTGGTCATTCTGAGAGAAACGAAGAATCTCACTCTTTAACAACGAGATGCTTCATTAGCATTCAGCATGACATATAACACTCAGGGTGGCATTTTAATGTTAGTTTTTTATTCGTGTTCATTCGTGGATGATAAGAAGAAATTCCATACTATAAATTATGTTAGAGGATAAAAAAAGGATTCATCTTATTGGAGCGGGGGGAATCGGCCTTTCCGGAATTGGCCGGATTCTTCTGAAAGAAAAGAAGATTCTTTCCGGCTCAGATACGGTCGCCACCAATCTTACCGGGAAATTAGAAAGGGAAGGAATGAAATTTTTTCTGGGTCAAAGAGCCAAAAATATCAGCAAAGATATGGATTTGATTATTGCTTCGGCGGCGATTAAAGAGAATAATCCGGAACTGAAAGAAGCCAAAAGACGGAAAATCTCCGTGATTATCTATGCCGAAGCGCTGGGTTTGGCGATGGAAAAGAAATTTGGAATTGCCGTTGCCGGAACCCACGGCAAAACCACCACTACGGCAATGGTTACCACTATTCTCAAGGAAGCCGGAGAAAACCCCAGCTTTGTTATCGGAGGGGAGGTAAAAGAACTGGGAGGTAACTCCGGGATAGGAAGCAGTGATTTTCTGGTAGCCGAAGCCTGTGAATTTGGAGGAAATTTTCTTCATTTAAAACCAAAAGTAGCAATCGTAACCAACATTGAAGAAGACCATCTTGATTACTATCGTGATTTGAAAGAGATAAAAAAAGCGTTTGTTAAATTTATTTCCCTTCTTCCTGCTGATGGTTTCCTGGTCATCTCGGAAGACGCGCAGGAAACGTTGGCGTCCAAGGAGGATTTAGTGGTGGAAGCAAAAAAAGAGTTGCGGCCAAAGGCAAAAGTTTTTACTTATGGATTAAAAGAAGGAAATGATTATCAAGCGACCGGAATTTCTCTCCAGAAGAATAGCACAAGTTTTGATATTCTTTATCGGAAAGAATTTTCTGCCGCTCTCTCTTTAAAAATACCGGGAGAACATAATATCCTGAATTCTTTGGCCGCCTTTGCCATCGGTCATCAATTGGGAATTAAAAAAAACTTAATTAAGAATGCTCTTGATAATTTCCAGGGAGTAGGCCGGCGCTTTGAAATTAAAGGAGAGATTAGCAGGGTTACGGTTATTGATGATTATGGGCATCATCCTACCGAGATTAAAGCCACCCTGTCGGCAGTCCGGCAAAGATATCCGGTTTCCCGGCTTATTGCTGTCTTTCAGCCTCATCAGTATAGCCGCACCAGATTTTTCCTTGATGATTTTGCCAAAGCCTTCAAAAAAGCAAATTTAATTATTGTGCCGGACATCTATTTTGTGCGGGATAGCGCGAAGGAAAAAAGATTGGTAAATAGTAAAAGCCTGGTAGAAAAAATCAAAAAAAATAGAGGGGACGCTCTTTATCTTCCGGATTTTACCGCAATTGTCAATTATCTCTTAAAGATTGTTCGTTCCGGCGATGTTATCCTTACTATTGGCGCGGGTCCGGTTTATCAAATAGCCGATGAATTAATCAAAAAACTGAAAAACCGTTAACAACTACTTCAACTCCTTATTTTTTAAATATTCGCAGAAGGTCGTTGTAAGTGATGAAGAGAAAAAGAGCGAGCAAAAGACTGATGCCGATGGTTTGAGAAAGTTGCAAAAGCCGTTTGCTTGGTTTTTTCCTGCTGATTTTTTCTATCCCTAATCCCGCGATTCTGCCCCCGTCCAGGATAGGGAAGGGGAAAAGGTTAATAACCCCTAAGTTGATGCTGATTAAGGCAAGGAAGGAAAGGAAATTGCTCAAACCTGAATGGGCAAAGCGACTGGTAAGCTGGGCAATTCCGATGGGTCCGGTTAGAAGTTTAGATGAAATCTCCCGGGTGAAGACTTTTTTAAGAGCGACAAAGATTAAAACCATTACCCTCCAGGTATTTATCGCCGCTTTCTTTACGGCTAAGGGAAAGCCAGCTCTTTCCCGATAGGTAAATGGTGTAATTCCGATTAAGCCTACTTTTTCTTCCCCGCCGGTGACCGTAGGCATTGATTTCTCCTCAGGAGTAACCGTTAACAAGAATTTTTTTTCGCCTCGTTGGACCAGAAGTTTCAATTTCTTCCCCGCGCTTTGGTGAATTGTCTCCGCCATATCTTCCCATTTTTCAATTTTCTGATTATTAATCATCAAAATGGTATCGCTTTTCTGCAAACCGGCTTTTTCTGCCGCGCCGTTTTCGATCACCGAGCCGATTTTGGATGAAGAAAAATCAAGAGTATCTACTCCCAGCATAAAAACGAGAATAAAAATTAAAAATCCGAGAAGAATATTATTAAAAGGTCCTGCCCCCACTACCAGCGCTCTTATGCCCGGAGATTTAGAGAAATACTCATCCTTTTGCGCTTTAGTTTCTTCTTTAGGTTCCTCCCCGGCCAATTTTACAAACCCGCCCAGAGGAAAAAGAGAAATTTGGTAGGTGGTCTCCCCTTTCTTAAACTTAAAAATTGCCGGGCCCAGGCCAAAGGAAAAATTCTCCACCCTTATTCCGGTTTTTTTGGCCACTAAAAAATGGCCTAATTCATGGATAATGATAACCGTACCAAAAACAAAAATAATTGCTAAAATATTAATTACCATTTCAAGTTATAAAACCACGAATTTATCGAATTTTACGAATTAGAGTAATTCGCGTTAATTCGTGGTTAGAAAAAGGAAATTCCTATGCATTTAAATTACAAAAACTACCACGAAGACACGAAAAACTACAACATCTTTCACCACAAAGACTCAAAGTCTCAAAGAATAACCAAGAAAAGATTTATTTATAATTCTTGGTGAACTCTGTGTTCTCCGTGACTCTGTGGTAAATTAGTTTTGTGTTTATTCGTGGTTTATATAAGTTTTCCTGCTTTCTCTTCTGCCCATCTGTCCGCGGCTAAAATATCCTCTAAATTCGGTTCTTCCGTCACCTGGTGCAAATTCATTGTTTTCTTGATAATTTCAGGAATCCGGCCAAAATTTATTCTTTCTTTTAGGAATGCCTCTACGGCTACTTCATTAGCGCGGTTTAAAACTGCGGGCATTGTTCCGCCCTTATTTAGAGCGTCGTAGGCATATTTTAAACAGGGGAATCGGTCAAAATCCGGTTTTTCAAAACTCAGTTTTGTAATCTTTGAAAAATTCAACTTAGGCAAATTACTTTTTGCCCTCTCAGGATAATGAAGAACATAGGAAAGAGGGAGTTTCATATTCGGGAGGGCCAGGGTCGCCAGGATAAAACCATCGCTAAATTCAACAAAAGAATGGGCAATCGATTCCTTGTGGATTACTACCTCGATAGAAGAGGGGGCAATTCCAAAAAGATAATGGGCTTCGATAACTTCCAACCCTTTATTCATCAGGGTGCTGCTGTCAATGCTAATTTTTTTGCCCATCTTCCAGACCGGATGCCGGAGAGCGACAGAAGGTTTTATGTCCGAGAGGTCACCCTTTACTTCTCTTAAAGAACCACCGGAAGCGGTAAGGATAATTCTCCTGATTTCTGCTTCTTGATGGCCGCGAAGAGCTTGGAAAATGCTATTGTGCTCGCTATCAATCGGCAGAATCTCCACTTTATTTTTCTTGGCTTGTGACATAATAATTGAACCGGCGGAAACTAAAACTTCTTTAGTAGCAAGAGCAATTGTTTTTCGGGCCTCGATCGCCTCTAAGGTTGGGAGAAGTCCGGCAATTCCTACCAGAGCAATAACCACTAAATCAATCCCCGGCTTTTTCACCAGTTGCCGAAGACCTTCATTGCCTAAAATTACCTCTGTTTTTTCTGCCGCAGACCTTAATAAAAATTTTTCTCCCGCTTCCTCATCAGTAATTACCACCGTTTCCGGGTGAAATTCTTCCACCTGTTTTTCTAACAGATTAATGCTTGATTTTGCCGAGAGCCCGGCAACCTGGAAATTTTCCGGCTCTTGCCGGATTATGGAAAGGGTATTCTGGCCGATAGAACCGGTTGAACCCAAAATAACAATATTTTTCATCTTAACCACCAATAACACACGAATAAAAACTTTACCACGAATTACGCGAATTTCTCTAATTAAGAACTGACACGAAGTGTCATTGCGATGAGTGAAACGAAGAAGCAATCTCGAGATTGCCACGGCACTTCGTGCCTCGCAATGACCTATTCTTTTTTTATTACTCTTTAATAATTCGTATAATTCGAGAAATTCGTGGTTATATTCTTTTCTTCATGTTCTTGTTTATGCTATCGTGATTTCGTGGTAGTTTTTCCCTGTTGTTGCTCGGTGGTGAATATTGTTTTTAATCTGTGGTTATATTTCCGAATTTACGCTCCCTTTCGCCGTAATCCTTCAGGGCAAGGAGAAATTCTTCTCGGCCAAAATCAGGCCAGAGAGTTTCGGTAACGTAGAGTTCGGCGTAAGAAGATTGCCAGAGCAAAAAATTGCTCAGTCTTTTCTCCCCGGCGGTCCGAATGATTAAATCAGGGTCAGGGATGTCCCGGGTATAGAGATAGCGGGAGAAAGTTTTCTCGTTTAAGTCTTCGATTTTTAAAAATCCTTTTTTAAGATTATCCGCAACTTCCCTGACCGCATCAATAATTTCCTGTCTTCCCCCGTAATTAATTGCCAGGTTAAGGACCAGTCCTGTATTTTCCCTTGTTTTATTGGTAGCTTCCGCCAAAATATTAAAAACAGATGAGGGAAGTTCTTCTAACCTTCCGATAACTTTAAACTTAACCTTATTTTTATCCAATTCTACTATTTCTTTCTTTAAATCTCTCGCCAGAAGCCTCATTAGAAAATTGACCTCAAAACGAGGTCTCTTCCAGTTTTCGGTGGAAAAAGTATAAAGGGTTAAAACCTTAATTCCTGCTTTTGAGGCTGTTTTTACAATCTCCTGAACTGTTTTTGCCCCTTTTTTATGGCCGGCAACCCGGGGCAAATGCCTATTTTGCGCCCAACGGCCATTTCCATCCATAATAATGGCAATGTGCCTGGGTAGTTCGACACTTTTGTGTCGTTGCGAGGCCGAAGGCCGTGGCAATCTCATTACAATTGAAATTCCTCTCCTAAATAGATTTCTCTTGCCCGCTGGCTTCCCACTAATTCTTTTGCTTCTCCGGAAGCAAGAACTTCTCCGTTATGCACGATGTAAGAACGGTCGGTAATGGCTAAGGTTTCGTGGACGTTATGGTCGGTAAGCAAGATTCCCAATCCATCAGTGACGAGTTTTTTGATAATTACCTTTACTTCGGAAACCGTAATCGGGTCTATCCCGGAAAATGGCTCATCCAGAAGAAGAAAGGAAGGGGAAATTAGCAAAGCTTTGGTTATCTCCAAACGGCGTTTTTCTCCGCCGGAAAGAGTATAAGCCCTATTCTTGGTCAAAGATTCAAGCCCTAATTTCCCAAGAAAACTTTTCAGGCGAGCCTTTCTTTCTTGTCGTTTCAGTTTAATCGTTTCCAAAATAGCCATAATATTTTCTTCTACCGTTAACTTACGGAAAATTGAAGGTTCCTGGGGAAGATAACTTATTCCCAGGCGCGCCCTTTTATAGATAGGGAGAGAAGTAATTTCTCGGCCATTAAGAAAAACAGAGCCATTTTCCGGCTTAATCAGACCAATAATAATATGAAACGTAGTGGTCTTTCCCGCCCCGTTAGGGCCAAGGAGTCCCACAATCTCTCCCTGCTTTACCTCCAGGGAAAGGTTGTTGACCACCGTTTTTCTGTTATAGGACTTTCTGATATTATTAACCTTTAAAGATTTCATTATTTTTTTAACAATATTCTCATAAATTAGCCACGAATACACACGAATAAAAACTGTAGATATTATTTTAATTAATTGTATGGAATTTCAAAGTTTCCCCTCACCTACGTTTCCTCTCCCCAAGGGGAGAGGATGGAGGTGAGGGGGCTAATTTATTTTTAAATAATTATTTTCTTTTTTTGTGTTCATTAGTGTTCATTCGTGGTTGCTATTATTTTTTACCATAATTCCTTTTGCGATTTCTCTTGGGGAGGAAGCCCGAGATGCTGAAAAGCATACTTTGTGGCAATCCTTCCTTTCAATGTCCTTTCTAAATATCCTTCCTGGACTAAATAAGGTTCATAAACTTCCTCAAGCGTATCCGATTCCTCACCAACCGCTACCGCCAGGGTTTTTATCCCTACCGGTCCCCCGCCAAATTTATGAATGATGGTCTTCAAAATTCTTTTATCCATCTCGTCCAGACCTTTCTCGTCAACCTCTAACATCCTTAAAGAATTATCGGCAATCTCGTAAGTAATGATTCCTTTCCCTTTTACTTGAGCGTAATCCCGTAACCGGCGCAAAAGCCGGTTGGCAACCCGGGGAGTCCCGCGAGACCTCTGAGCAATTTCTTTTACCGCTTTCTCCTCAATTTCAATGCCTAAAATTTTACCGGAGCGGCTGATAATCCTGGCTAACTCTTCCGGCTGATAAAAAGAGAGACGATGACTGATGCCGAATCGGGAACGAAGCGGGGAAGTAATCAGACCGGTTCTGGTAGTTGCTCCGATCAGGGTAAAGGGTTCCAGGGTTAAGCGAACGGTATTGGCTCTGGGGCCTTCTCCGGTTACAATAGAGATAGAAAAATCCTCCATTGCCCCGTAGAGGTATTCCTCTACAATATGGGATAATCGGTGAATCTCATCAATGAAAAGGATATCGGTTCTTTTGAGATTGGTTAAAAGACCGGCTAAATCTCCTGGTTTTTCAATCACCGGGCCAGAGGTGACTTTAATATCTACTCCCATTTCCTCGGCAATGATATACGCAAGAGTGGTCTTCCCCAAACCAGGAGGACCGCAAAAAAGGGTATGGTCTAGTGGTTCTGCTCTCCCTTTCGCCGCTTTAATAAAAATCTGAAGATTTTCCTTCACTCTGGTTTGGCCAACGAAATCCGCGAATTTTTTTGGCCGCAAAGCAATCTCATACTTCAAATCCTCGGTGGTTACTTTAGGGTTGACAATCTTTTTTTCCATTTTTTCTTTAACCACGAATTAACACGAATAAACTCGAATTTAGTTTATTTTTTAATTCGTAAAATTAGAGGAATTCGTGGTTGTTATATCCTCTCTAACGCTTTTTTAATTAATTCTTCCAGAGTAACATCCTTTTCTAATTTTGGCAGCACTCGGTCCACTGCTTTGATGCTTTGGTTTCGTTTATAGCCGAGAGTAACGAGGGCATTGGCAGCCTCGTTGCGCAAAAGATAATCCTTTTTCTCCCAGTCCGCTGCTTTAGGAAGAATTGCGGTCAGGCGCTCTTTCAGTTCTACGATAAGCCTTTGGGCAGTCTTTTTGCCGATTCCGGCAATGGCGGTCAGTAAACCGACATCTTCATTGACAATTGCGGTTTTCAGTTTATCGGGAGAAACCCCGGAAAGGATGGTGAGAGCCAATTTTGGCCCGATTCCGCTGATATTAATTAACATCAAAAAAATTTCCTTTTCTTTTTTGGCCGTAAATCCATAAAGCCGAAGGGCATCCTCCCGAACGTAGGTGTAGGTAAAAATTTCAATAGTTTCCCCTACTTTGCCCAATTGCTCAAAGGTAAAAAGGGAAATGCCCAGCCGGTATCCCACATTATTTACTTCCACAATGACTTCGGTCGGCGATTTGCTAACTAATTTCCCTTTTAGATAAGCAATCATATTGAACCATTATAGCATATTCTTTTGATTATGGGGAGAGAAGGGAATGGTATTGGTAAGGAAAAACCAAGATCCAGAAAAATAGGAATTGAAGAGGATTGATAAGGTTAAAGCAAAGAAAGGTGAGAGAGGCTATCCACAGGTTATCTTTCTTTTATTAATTCCCTTGTTTTATTTCCATCTGCGGCAATAAGGGAGGCAATATAATGAGTAAGTTGCTCCGTTCGTTTCTGCCCTTCTTCTATTATTCGTTGTGTTTCCTTCTTTCCTTCTTCAATCATTTCCTGAGTTCTTTTACCTCCTTCTTCAATAAGGTTCTTTGCTATCCTATCTTCTGAACTTACTAAATCATTGGTCTTTTTACTCCAGTACCCGGTGAGTAAAAGAGCAAGAAAACCTAAAACAAGAGCCACTATCTCCATTTTTATTTACCTCCCTTTGTTTTCTCTCTCTTATTATTTAATTATACCTCATTTAATTGGTTTTGTAAAGGAAAAGTTAAATCCTCTTCCGATTAGTTAAAATGTAGTTGTAGCGGTGCGATTCATCGCACAAATAGTCGAATGGAATTGCGCCACTATAGTCTCTGCTTACTTTAGTAACAATATGCGGGAGGATTAACTCCCTTGATATTCTGACAGCAACTCCGACCGCTACCGGTTTGCAACCGTTTCACGCCTCGCAACCCTCCAAATGGGTTTGGTAGCGATGATAACTCAAATAGCAGAGAGCAGCAGCTAAAGCGTCGGAAGCATCAGGAGGAGGCTCCTCTTTTAACCCTAAAATCTGCTTCACCATAAAAGAAACCTGCTCCTTGGAGGCATTCCCTCTGCCCACAACGTTTTGTTTGATTTGCAGGGGAGTGAAAGAAAAGATTTCCTTTTTTTTATTGACCGCGGCAAGGATTGCCGCTCCCGCAGCTTTCCCCAGTTTTAAGGCAATCTGGGCGTTCTTGGCAATGTAGGTATCTTCAATGGCTACCACTTCCGGCTGAAACTTATCTATAAGGGAAAGAAGGGTGTCATAGATGTTCTTTAATCGGAGAGGAAAGGAGAGGGAGGTGGAAGTAGCAATGAAACCGCAATCAAGAAAGGATGGTTCCCGGTCTTTAACTTCTATTACGCCATAGCCGGTTCTGGAGAGTCCCGGGTCAACGCCTAAAACAATCATTTTGCGGTTATGGCTTCAATAACCTCATCGGCAATATCAAAGTTACTATAGACGTTTTGCACGTCTTCGTCATCTTCCAGGTCATCAATCAATTTTAAGAAATTTTCAGCATCCTTCCCTTCTACCTTAACGGTGCTTTTGGGAATCATCGTAAGAGAGGACGCGTTTATCTTAACCCCTTTTTCTTTTAAAAACTTTTTTACTTTCTCCAAATCTTTTGGTTTGGCAATAATTTCGTATTCATCCTTCTCGGTTTTTAAATCTTCTGCCCCCGCTTCCAGAATCAAGGAAAAAAGACTATCTTCGTTAATTTCCTGCTTTCCGATGCGTAGAGTTCCTTTGCGTTCAAAAAGCCAGCCCACGCATCCATTTTCCCCTAAATTACCGTTATATTTACTGAAAATGTGCCTGATTTCCGAAGTAGCGCGCTGTCGGTTATCGGTTAAGCCTTCAAGCATTATCGCTACCCCGGCCGGCCCGTAACCTTCGTAAAAGACTCGTTCAAGAGCGTTACTGCCCGGACCCCCGGCTCCTTTGGCGATGGCGCGTTTGATATTATCGGCAGGCATATTCAAGTCTTTTGCTTTCTCGATGGCTAAGCGAAGAGCAGCGTTATTCTCGGGATTATCTCCTCCAAGTTTTGCGGCCATCATAATTTCCCGAATCAATTTAGTAAATGCCTTTCCTCTTTTGGCATCGGTAAGAGCTTTCTTATATTTAATCGTTGCCCACTTAGAATGTCCTGACATTTAAGTCCCTCCTTTTAGTTTCTTCCAGAAATCTTCGGCTTTAAGACTCTCCAACGATTTTCTAAATCTTCTTACTTCCTCCAATCCGATTGGCTGATTCTTTCCGGAAGAAAAAGCAATTGAGTCTTCCTCTTTCATTAAATCTTCAGCCACCAGGATAGGGGCTTCAAACTTGAGGGCAAGAGCAATTCCATCGGAAGGACGACAGTCGATATATTTTATTGCTCCGTTAAATTTTAGGAGAATTTTAGCAAAGTAGGTATTCTCCTTTAAAGTAGTAATCTCTAATCTTATGAATTCAGCCTTTAATCCATCAAGCATTGACTTAACCAGGTCATGCGTCAAAGGTCGCGGCAATTCCACCTTTTCTAAAACGAAAAGAATCGCTTGCGCTTCAAAAAACCCAATAACAATGGGGAGAATTCTGTTTTTATTGTCTTTTAGCAGGACTACCGGAACTCCGGTTGCAGAATTAAGAGCAACGCCGGAGATTTTTACCTCAATCATCTTTTTTCTCTCTTGATTCTATGATTTTTTTGGCTAAATGCCCGGGGAGAACTTCATAGTGCGAGAAAACTCTGGTGTATTCCTCTTTTCCTTTAGTGAGGGAACGAAGGCCGGTAGCGTAATTTGCCATTTCCGATAAAGGGAGGAATGCTTTTACCAATTGATTATTTTGCTTTGTTGCTACCGAAAGAACCTTTCCCCGTTTGCTGTTAATATCTCCGATAATATCGCCCACGAATTCCTGGGGGACGGAAACCTCCACGCTCATAATTGGCTCCAATAGAATTGGATTGGCCTGCAAAACCGCTTTTTTAAGAGCCAGAGAAGCCGCAATCTTAAAGGCGATTTCCGAAGAATCCACCGTATGGAAAGAACCGTCATAGAGGGCTGCTTTAAAGTCGGTGAGAGGATAACCGGCGATTACGCCTTTCTCCATTGCTTCCAGAATCCCTTTTTCTACCGCAGGAATGTATTGGTTAGGGATGGCTCCCCCTTTAATCTCATCAACAAATTCAAAACCTTTGCCCCGGGGCAGACTTTCTACTCTTAACCACACGTCTCCGTATTGGCCATGGCCCCCGGTTTGCCGCTTATATTTACCCTGGACGGAAGCCGAAGAGGTAACGGTTTCCCGATAAGCAACTTTGGGGATACCTTTAATTACTTCCGCGCCAAATTTATCCTTCAGGCGACTGATGGTAATATCAAGATGTAAATCCCCGACTCCGGAAATAATAGTTTCCCCGGTTTCCTTATCTCTAACTACGTCAATGGTGTTATCTTCGTCTTTTAATTTAGCGAAAGCCGCTGCCAGTTTATCTTCGGTTCCTTCCTTCTTGGGTTTTATAGAAAGGGATATGGAAGGTTCGGGAAATTTAATTGGCGTTAAAACAATGGGATGAGCCGGCTCGGATAAGGTATTCCCGGTTTGCGCTGAAGAAAATTTAGCTACGGCAACAAAGTTTCCTGCTTCCGCTTTAGGAACAAGCTCCTGCTTTTTCCCGAAAATGCGCAGAATCTGTCCCACTCTTTCCTTCTTCCCGGTGCTACTATTATAAATACTGGAATTGGAAGAAATTTCACCCGAAAAGATTCTAAAAAAACTTAATTTTCCGGCAAAAGGGTCAAAGGTTGTCTTAAAAATTAAAGCAGTAAAGGGATTATCTGAGGAGCGGGACCTTTTTTCCTCCTGATTTGTTTCCGGGTTAATCCCGGTAATCTTAGGCAAGGCATTACTCTCGGGGAGAGAAGAAACCATAAAGTCCAAAAGAGGTTCAATCCCGATGTTTTGCAGAGAGGAACCGCAGAGAAGAGGGATAATTTTTCTTTCCCGGACCATTTTTTCAAAACCTTTTTTAATTTCCTCTGCGGTTAAACTTCCCTCATCCAAATATTTATTCAAAAGAGCATCGTCGCTCTCAGCCACTCTCTCGGTTATTTTTTCCTGATAGGCTGCGTAATTCTGCTCCAAATTCGTCGCGGAAAATAAATCCGCAATGCCCTTTAACATTCCACTTTCAAAAACCGGAAGATTAACCGGCAGAATAGATTTCTCCACAGTTTCTATTTCCTTTAAGAATTGGAAGAAATCTCCTTTGAATTCATCTAATTTATTTACAAAAATTGCGGTGGGAAGATTTCTTTCCCGGCTCAAAGTCAACCCTTTTTCCGTTCCTACTTCAATGCCCTCTAAGGCTGAAATATTGATTAGAATATTATCGGCAACCGAAAGGGTCTCCATTACCTCTCCGATGAAGTCTGCATACCCGGGAGCATCAATAAAGTTAAGCAGCACCTCTTTCCATTTTGTGTAAGCAAGACTCAGGTTAATGCTCATTCCTCTTTTGATTTCTTCCGGGTCAAAATCCATTACGGTATTTCCCTGGAGAATATTTCCTAATCGGGAAATGGCTTTGGTTTTATAAAGGAGAGATTCGCTTAACAAGGTCTTGCCTGATTTGGAATGGCCAAGAATACCGATATTTATTTTCTTCATCTGACACGAAGTGTCATTGCGAAGCGAAGCTGAAGCCCCGAAGGGGTCCCATTGGGACAATCTCGCTTCGGATAAATTCCGCAATCTCAATGGGATTGCCACGGTATGAACCGCTACTGGCCCTGAACCAGTAGCGGTTCAGGGTTGGTTCATACCACGCTCTTTGGGCTCGCAATGACGTGATTATTTACAAAAAATCACCTGTCCTCCAACACTACTTGGAGGATTTACTGAGATTCGCCAGTATGCTGGGCGAATTGGTCATTCTTTTTTTGATGACCTTCTTAATAAGTTCTTGTGGTATGGCACTTTTTATTTCTGTTTTTCCAATTTGCAAAGGTAAAACGAATCGATTAGCGCCATTAACAGATTTCTTATCGTGAGTTAGAAACCTCATAATATCTGCTAATTTACAGTTAGCAATCTTGACCGGTAGACCGATTTTAGATAATAGGGTCTCTATTCTTTCTGCTTCCTGCCGGCTAAAAATTCCAAGTTCACCGGCAATATCATTAGCGCACACCATACCTATTGATATAGATTCTCCGTGGCTATATTTGAATCCTGCTGCTGATTCAACAGCATGACCTATAGTATGGCCGTAGTTTAAAACCATCCGGATTCCCTTGGTATCTTTCTCGTCTTGCTCGACTATTCTTGCCTTTATACGATATGATTTTGTAACAATTGGCTCAATCGCATCAAGATTTAATGCAAGAATATCTTTTAAATGGTTGCCAATATCCAAAAGAAGGGAAGGGTCTTCTATAACGCCATATTTAACCACTTCTGCCAGGCCTGCTCTTATTTCCCTTAAATTCAAAGTTTTCAGCAGGCTTAGATCTACGAAAACCAATTTCGGCTGGTGGAATGCTCCAAGCAGATTTTTTATGTTATTGAAATCTATACCTACTTTCCCCCCTATTCCACAATCAACATTGGCTAAGATTGTAGTGGGGATTTGAACATAGTTAATCCCTCTCTTAAAAGTTGCGGCAACAAATCCCCCCATGTCACCCGGCACCCCTCCGCCCAAGTTCACCGCTAGTATATTTTTGTTCAGGCTTCCATCGAATTTTGCAAGCTTGGTCATCAATTCGCTGTAAGTTGTTATGTTCTTGTTTTTTTCACCGTTGGGGAATTTTGCCAGGTCAATGTCCTGAAAACCCGCCCTCTTAAAAACGTCAATTAATCTTTTGGCGTACAATGCGCCAACCTTTGAGTCGGTTATGATAAAAATGCTTTCGCCAATATTCATGGCTTTTATAGATGTCCCGATGGTATCAAGATTATCACGACCAACTAGAATGTCATACGCTCGGTTTTTATCCAAGTTAATGCTTATTTTTGTCATACCCTTTTTCAAGTTATAAAACCACGAATTTATCGAATTTTACGAATTAGAGTAATTCGCGTTAATTCGTGGTTAGAAAAAGGAAATTCCTATGCTTCAAGTTATAAAACCACGAATTTATCGAATTTTACGAATTAGAGTAATTCGCGTTAATTCGTGGTTAGAAAAAGGAAATTCCTATGCTTTAAAATATTCTATCTTCAAAAATTTCTATTTTGTTTTCTAAATTGAGATTTTTTTAGGAAGTGTCCCTGGTAATGCCCTACTCTCCCAGAAGGTTGCCCGACTAGTACCATCGGCGCTGAAAGGCTTAACGACCGTATTCGGAATGGGAACGGGTGTGACCCTTTCGCTATTGAATTACCAGGGACTCTATTATTATAAATTAAATAAAAAAAGAAGTCAAAAAAGTTTTATGCTTACCCATAAACCTCAATAACCGGTTCTGAGAACAGTCCGTAGGGTTTAAGATTATATCGTTGCGTCCATCTTTTCCCCGTAGTCACGAATTCTCCGGGACCAGTCCCTATATTTTCGGGTTCAGTCTGGTGTAACGGACCGAAAGAATTGCGCCGGCTTGAGAAGAGCTCAATTAATACCGAATTTTTTCCTGAAGTTAGAGCAGGAGTTACATCAAGTTCATAGGGCGGCCACAGTGCCGTGCCGCAATCCTGCATGTTAACCTTTACTTTAAAGCAAACACCTTTGAAATCAGGTAATCGTAGCACAGCTTTTTTTGGGACAGAGGGGATGTTAAAGTCCGTATGATAGATTACGCTTCCCGAATAAAAAGGGAATCCTTGTTTTATCCAGTTTCCTTTTTTGAGTTGAAGAATCGGTTTTTTGATCACCGGTCTTATTCCATCCGTTAAATTTACCGCAAAGTTACCCAAAAGAAATATGCTTTCCAATCCATCGTATTCAGTGTAGTTAATCTTCATAATGATTTTATTTTTACCTTTCTTTAATAGTTGGGAATTTACGGGTATTTTTTGAATTGATTTGTCCACCCACCAGCCTGACTTTGAGTCAATGCCAAGTTCATCTTTGTTAATAAATATAGTGTATCTTCCGGGGGATTCTACCGCGAGTTCAATAAGCCCGCCAGGTATAAAATCGCAGTTAAATTTATAGATTAGTTCCACCGGGATAGATTTAGGATTTATGACTTTCTTCCTTGTCCAGGGCTGGCACATCTGACCGCCTCTTGGTGCTACGCCAAGAGATTTTCTTGCCATATCGTCGATTTTCAGAATTTCTTCTGGATAAGAGTATTTTTTGCCGCTTATCGTATATTCGTCAGGCATATCCAGCACTACAACATTGGGCTCACTTAAAATAATTGGATAGGATGATTTTTTTAATTTTATTATCTTTGAAGGTTTCCCCACAGGTTTTAGCTGAGGTAGATTCTTTTGTTTATTCTTTTTTACGACAATTATTGTGCTTCCATAGGCATAAAGCCTGGTATTTACGGTAATCCCTTTGGCATCTTTTTTGAAATCAGCTTGATAGGCCTTGCCGGTTAACGGATTCCATTCTTGGGCATATCCGGTAAAAGGAAGGTGGATTGAAACGGTATTGTATTCTTTATTGCCGGTATTGCACACAAAAAGATAGTATTTTGATTCATCCTCTCTGAGCATAAAGTTAGTGGTTTTTATTTCCCTGCCTTGTTTATCTTTTATGGAAATAATTTTTGTGCTGTCTGAAACCACTTTTAAAACAGCATCTTTTGAAAATTTTATCTTTTTGTCACCAATTAGCGAGGCTAAAAGCCTCGCACTACCTTTAGTCCTGTGTAGTGCGAACCTTTCAGGTTCGCTTGATTGTTTTCCATCAACAAATTCAGCAACCGGCTCAACAAAAAAAACTTCTCCTCCCGCATCTGTAAATTTTTTAAGCAACCTGAGAGTCGTTTTTCTAATTGTTACCATTGGCGGAACAAGAACTGTTTTATATTCCATTTTGCCAACTTTGAAAACCGGCTCTTTAGCCTTTTTAACCTCGGCATATTTTGCAATGAACTCTTCATCTCCATAGTCAAAGTCAATGTTATTTTCCAGCAGCCAAGTTCTTATAGATGGAAGAGAATTTTCCAGGAATTGCGCATCCTTTGAATCCCCGCAATTTGTGCGGTATTTCATCCACATACTTTCAATGGGATGAATTATCAGAAGATTTTTAATCGGCTTCCCTTGAGTAGTTATTGCATTTACTCTTGAGAAATAGTCCTCAACTTTGCTGTATTCCTGCCACCAGGGTGATTGATAGAAGATGGAGGCGGGATAATCTCTTTTTGCTGCCTGCTTCATCGTATACCAGGATAGATGCTGACATCTGAGATTTATTCCCATCGCCGCTTGCCAGTCACCAACCATCTTATGCTCTTGAAAAGTAAATCCCCATCCGGTGCATCCGTATAATTCCGAAAGCACCCATTTTTTAGCCATTTGGTTTGCCACTGAGGTGCACTGCTTTGCCGTTTCATACTCCCAGTTATGTGCGGTCAAAATATCAATGCCGGGAGCCTGCATATATTCATAAAACCTCATTGCCGCTCCCACAACACTGGTTTGGCTCATCAGAGACCTTTCGCATAGTACGTGACCGGTGAACAACAGGGAATTTTTTTTACACCAATCTCCGATGAGTTTGGCAAATGAACCGACAAACAGTTTTGTTTTTAAAAGATGATAATGATATCTTGCGGTATATTCCTTTTGCTCCTTTAGGTCAAAAAACAATTCAGGAAGATGGTCTTTTATCTCATATCCAAATGTTTTCCTGAAAATTTGAGCGAATTTATCGGTCCAGGGTATGCCTATTTTAAGCGTGCTTTGGTCAGATTGCAATACCGCACATACCGTCCCATGATTAGGTTCATCGGTAAATATACCGGGGATGGTTTTTCCAAATTCTTTTCCGCAATGCTTTTTGTAGGCCTCAAAGGTTACCTTTATAAACTGCTTTACCGCATCCTCAGAGAGTGTATCAAGATAAGTGTAGCCATTATACCAGGAACTGCATTCTGCAATCTCAGGAATAAAAGTAAGCAATTTATACCCTTTCTTTTCTCTGATATTTTTAGATAAGGGAGCGGAAATGTCTTCAATTACACCGTTTTTAATGCGGACATAATATGTTCTAATACCTTTATTGAGCAAACGAGAGTCTTTTCTGTCAAGCACATAAGCGGTTAAACGACGCTGTCTGTATTTGGGATTTTTTGTTACGATACCGCCGGCAGCGCCTGACGGCCATCTGTCTTCATCATAAAGCCACATCTCCCCACCCGTTTTTTTTGCCTCATCCACGCATGCATTTATCATCTTAAACCATTCCTCAGAAAGATATTTTGTGCCAAGTCCGACCCGGGAATGCATAAACCCACCCGCAAAGCCCATTTTTCTCAAAATTCTAACCTGGTGTCTTAATTCTTGTTCTTCAAGTTTCCCGTTCCACGCCCAGAATGGCTTGCCCCGATATTGCACCGAAGGACTGGCAAAATTTTTTTCAATACTCATAATTATTCTCCTGATTTTAACTTCCCCAAACCAATTTTTACCTACTTTAAATACCATTCTACTTAAATTACTTATAGCGGTATGCTGTGTACTGAGTAAACAGTGTCTTTGGTGGCCATTGACCGGTCTTGCCCCACCATTCCACATGACCGTCAATATAGAGAAAATTCAGTCCACCAGAGTGCCGATAGGAGAGCACATTAGCATATCCATAGGTCATAGAACGGCCAAGGGTTTCGCCCAGAATAATCGTTTGTCCTGATGCTTGGGATAGTCGATACTGTTTACCCCAAGTAGGTATTTCGTATCCAAAAGCAGCATTCCATCCATAGCCAGGCCAATACTCCTTAGAGCCGCTGGGACATACAGCGAGCGTCCCTTTGGGCAGGTTTTGTCCCCAAAAATAGTTGGCACTTGGGTCAAGCCCAGTGTAAGGAGCAAGTAAATTTATCCAAGTCCTATAGAAGGGAGTTCCTTCCTCTATACAAAAGGGTATCCATTCATCATTATCCTGAAGATACATCGTAAAGGCTAAACCCCACTGCCTCAAATTACTCATACAGACCGCCTGCCTCGCCTTTTCCCTTGCTTGAGAAAGAGCCGGTAATAGCATTGCCGCCAGAATGGCAATAATTGCTATTACCACCAAAAGCTCGATTAAGGTAAAACCCTTTGTGTCTGGTCCACACATATTGGCGTTTTTTACTCGCCAACAAGTGTGTTCCCAAAACCTTTTTAAACATCCTCTTAAATGTTCTCTTAATCATTTTAACTCATTCCTCCTTTTTTCATTACTGCTTTTTTACCAGGAGACTTTGCCTTGCTGCTCCTTACCCTTTTTGGCGGTGGAGCACAGGAAGAACGTTCAATCAACTGGTTCTCAAGAATAATTTTTTCAGCATTACCGTTTTCTCCCGTAATCCTGCGAAGAAGTAACTCGCCAGCCTTTCTGCCCATCTCATATATGGGTTGATGAATGGTGGTAAGGGGAGGAATGAGAGAAGCAGTGAAAAATAAATTGTCGTAGCCAACCAACGATAAATCCTCTGGAATATTGAGCCCCAGCTGGTGACAGGTACGATAAACACCAAGAGCAAGCGGGTCATTACAAGCAAAGATTGCCGTTGGTGGTGTTTTCAGGAGAAGAAGTTCTAATGCATTTTGATAGCCACAACCCTCAGCCTCTAATTCAAGGTGACCGCTTTTTATCATTGAACGGTCAAAAGGAAGATTAAACTCAGTTAGGGCTCTCCGGTAACCTGCTAATCTTTCCCGAACACTGCTGACCTCTTGCCCAAAGATAAAAGCGATGCGGCGGTGTCCCAGTTTGAGAAGGTATTGTGTAGCCATATAGCTGCCTTTTTCATTATCGGAGGCAACATAATCAACCGAAAAACCTGTTATCTTCTGGTCAATAAAGACGAGAGGAACATTTTTCGCCAGTAGTTCTTTCAGGCTCTCATTTGCAGAAGAGGTTCGATTGATTGACACCGGAATCATAATGATGCCATCAATTCCCCTCTCTCTGAATTCAATGAGAGTCTGACGCTCTTTCTCGGCATTGCCTTCACTAATACTGATTATTAAGTGGTAGCCAAAACCACTCAAGACATTTTCAATACCCCGGAAAATTTCCAGCAGGAAAGGATTGCTCATACCACCGGTGAAGATAACCCCGACCAACTTATTATTTTTCTTTTTTTCTCCAGAGGTTACAAATGTGCCTTTACCCGGCGTTCCTCTCAGGAGTCCCTCGGCAATCAAATCGGAGATAGTGCGCCTGACAGTAATGGTACTCACCTGATAACAAGCGCAAAGCTCAGCCGTTGAAGGAATTTCCTCACCAGTTTTAAATTGACCCTGTTTAATTTTCTCCTGAATTATATTCTTAAGTTGCTGATGAAGGGGCATTGCGCTTGTTTTATCTAATTTTTTCATAACTTTATATACCTTTATATATAAATTATACCAAATAAAAAAATTACTGTCAAGAAAACTTAGCTTAAATCATAAAATGAGTAAAATTCCTATAAGGATTCAAGTGGAGATAGAGAGAATCGAACTCTCAACCTCCTGCGTGCAAGGCAGGCGCTCTCCCGATTGAGCTATATCCCCAAGTTTCTGTTTATAATACTCTATATTTTTTTTAGTGTCAATCAATTTGATAAACAAGGCAGATATAAAGTATAATTGTTTTAAAAAAGGAGGGATTAATAAATGGCGATAAAAAAGATTAAGGATGTTGTTTGCAGAAAAAAAATGACTGCAGAGGAAGCAAAGGAAAAAGCAGAGCACAATAAAATCATCTATTATTTCTGCAGTAAAAGGTGCGAAGAAAAATTTCTCAAAGCGCCGGAGAACTACCTTAAGTTGGTGGGGTAGGGTAGATGAGAGGGGAATAAAAAATGAATAGAAAAGAAGATTTTGCCGGAAAGGATACCTGGAGAATTTTTAGAATTATGGCTGAGTTTGTGGAAGGATTCGAGACTCTCTCTAATTTGGGTCCGGCGGTGGCGATTTTTGGTTCTGCCCGAGCGAAGAAGAGCAATAAATTCTATCAAAAAGCAGAAAAATTATCCCGGCTTTTGGTAAAGGAAGGGTACGCTGTAGTTACCGGTGCGGGTCCCGGCATTATGGAGGCGGCTAATAAGGGAGCATCAGAGGCCGGCGGAAAATCAGTGGGGTTGAATATTGAACTTCCTATGGAACAGGCATCTAATCCTTATGTTAAAACGCTTCTCACTTTTCATTATTTTTTCTGCCGGAAAGTAATGTTTGTAAAGTATGCCCGGGCTTTCTTCGTTTTTCCGGGAGGGTTTGGAACTCTTGATGAATTTTTTGAATCAACGGAACTTATCCAAACGAAAATAATTGAACCATTTCCGGTAATTCTGTTCGGAAAGAAATATTGGCAGGAATTATTTCGTTGGTTTGAGGAAACATTAATAATTAATGATTATATCCGCGTAAAGGATATGGAAATTTTTCATATCGTGGAAGAACCCCAGGAAGCAATAAAAATTCTAAAAAACTTCTATCAGTGATTCCCCCCAAACCATCCTCTTTCTTCCAATTCGGTAATATTGCCCGGGAAAGATTTCGTAATTATTTCCAGAACGCATTTCATTAAAGAAACAGCCCACATATCAGGGATGCCCTTGATGATAGCGGTTCGTTTTTTTTCACTCCCGTCAATCTCCTTGTTGATTTTATCTACAATAGAATTCAAATGTCCGGAAATTAGATTGACGGTTTTAGTTTTATTCTTGTAGGTATATTCTAATGCCCGCAGATTATATTTTTGAAATAGCATTTGAAGATAATTAATCTGCTGCTCTTCAAAACCTTCAAATTGCTTATTGAGCAGAGCGGAGGGAGTAATAATCAGAGGTTTTTCCATAATCATTTTTCCTTCTCTTACTTCAATTAAGGTATCCTTGATTAATTCGGTGGCGAGATAATAGTCAATATCGGTGGGAGAAAAAGTAAATAAAGTTTGTTTTACGGGTCTTAGGATTTCCGTTTTTTTTAACGCCTCTTCAAATTTTTTATATTTATCCATCTCCTTTCAACTCCCTTAAGTAAGAAGTAGCATATTCTAAACTTTGTGCGAAATTTCTTTGAACGAAACTGACGCTCCGCCTCGCCCTCGCTTCCGACGGCGATTTTTTCGGCGGGCTTAATTATTTCCTCCAATTTTTACTGCCTCCTCAACCGCATCAGATATATATTTTGATATCCAATCATATCTTTCTTTACTGTTAGCTCCTGACGGATTATAACATTTCACTATCGCAGACAACTTTTTCCCACTATCGCCGTAAGTTATGTAATCAAATGGGTTTTCTCCCTTTTCGGAAATATAACCATCTTGATTTTTTAAGCCGTAGATATGTATTCCCACTACACCCATATCAGCATTCCATGACTCTACTATTTCATAATTTATCCATTTCCGGTTTGCAGTTTTATTCCCAACGAGAACTACTGTGCATGAGCGATATTTCATTTGCTCTTTTATCCATTTTTTAATCGCATCATCACCACCTCTTGTGATTGTTTCCCAATCATTATCAGGCGCCGGCTTGTTTCCTTCAATGGCGCCAATACTGCGAACTGTTGAGGTGCGCCAAGAATCGGGTGCATAATGAAAGCTATAAAATACTTGTCTTTTTGTTGCCATAATTTAATTGAGTAAATATGTTACTAATAACATAATTCCAACCAGCGGTAGGTAAAAAAACAAAAGTGTTTCTGAAAACATCGAACATATCCAACTGTTTCTCTTGTCTTTTTTATACTCACTTGTATCCATAGAAAAATCGATCTCTTTTTCGTCTAACTTTCTAACATGATTGTATAAAGCCCTAAATAATCGCTCTTGCGAAAGGAAGTAGCCATCCAAAATCCAAAAAATAATAGCTGGAAAATAAACAACGAAAATGTAATTATGATTTGCGTCTTTTACAAACAAAGCGAAAAGCGCGGCAATTAGTGTTATTGTCCACCCTCTCAAGAAAAATAAATTGCCAGCCATTCGATTGATGACCCCTTGAATGAACTCGAGATGCTTTCTTTTATTCTCCATGAAAAAAAAGGTTAAATTATTCTTACTTCAAAACTATTTGTCCGCGCTTCTTTTTTCAGTAAGTCCAGGGTTTTCCTCTGCGTTACACTGAGTTCCTCTAAATCAAAATAATTTTCTATTGTCAATTTCAAAACAGGTTTCGGATTATAATTTCTGTCATCAATTTTTACATCTTCTAAATTTGTAAATAAAATCATTTTTAATAATCCGTCTTTTATATCTTCCAAAGACGGCAGAGAATTATTTTTGCTGTGCTTGCCTTCAATTAGAAAAACATTATTTCCTTTGACTTCGGCTTCGTCCGAAGTAAAATAATAATAACCGCCTAAATAATTTTGTATTGTAATTATTGCTTTTGTTCCCGATAAATTTTCTTTTGGCTGAATGGGGAAATTAAAGCAATCTATAATTCTGTTTGTAAAACCAAAAAATACCCATTAAAATGATGTTTAATTTTGAAAATACCAAAACTCTGTAATTCTCTCTTTGAGAATACCTCCTCCAACTTTTTGCGAGTATTCTGCTCGTGCTCTTCATTATGGCAAGGCAGAACAAAATTTAAGGTATCGTCTTTTATTTCCGGATATTTTTTGGAGTTAAGGATATTTCCTTCTGCTTTTACCTCGGTCATAATTCTAAATCTTAGTTTCACAGAAGATTTTTCCACATTACGTACTTTACTAAAACTTTGCTGTTGCGATAAAATGGAAATGATGGTCTGTTTTAACTCATCAGAAATTTCTTTTCCACTGCCCCTTAATTGCTCTTCCAATACTTGCTGAAAAGATTGACTGATGAGATTTTCTATACTAATGGTTTCAAAAAAACTTCCATAAACTAGACAAATTTTTGCGTGTTGTTTCTTCCTTCCTCTCACAAGATAAAATACATCTCTTATGGGCAAGGAGAATATGTCATTACCTGCTTTTTCCATCTGCTGTTTAATAATACTGCTTTCCCCAGTAATGATTTCCTCAATTTTTTTGCTTCTTGACGGAATGGTTGAATTAAAAGATGAAACCGTGTAAGAATCGCTGTCTTTCAGTTCAATCAGTTCTCCACCTGTGAATATTTTTCTGTCTTTATTAACACGAATAGCCAAATCAGGAAATACTCCTTTATTTTTACAGGACAACAACTTTCGGTCAAAATGGAATTGGTCTAACTTTTTAAGCCTCTTAAAAAGTTCTTTCTGTTGAACTAACGAATAAAAGAAATGATAGATAGAATAAATCATAATTTGAATAATTTAAGTTCTTCTTTCTTTTTTGGAACAGAAAAAACAGAATCAACATACCATATCTCTTTTAAGTTTTCTGTATAAATATATTCTTTATAAAACCTAAGCGCATTGTCGGCTCCGCTCATTTCCGCTAAACGGTGCTTGATACCCCTTACATTGTCCAAATCAATTTCAATTCCAATGGATTTTCTTCCCAATTGTTCAGCCACGACCAATGCAGTTCCGGTTCCAGCAAAAGGATCTAGCACGGTATCGCCTATTTTAGTAGATGAAAGGATTATCCTTAACAGCAATGCTATCGGAGATTGTTGTTTATGGAATCGTTCACCATTTTCTTTTCTAATAGCTTCATCTCCCGCAAAATAACCAGAAGTTAACTCTCTTATATCGTCCCAAACATCAGTTAAATAAACGCCATTTTCTCGTTCGTATTTATAATTTGGCGGTAATGGTGGAAAAATACGTAAACGATTAAAAACTCTCGGTCTATTCCCTTTAGTAGCAAAACCAATTACCTGATAATGCTTGCCGAGCTTGTTAGTGCAGGGAACAGCGGAGGTTTTTTTCTTCCAAATAATGAGATTTTGCAATGACCAGCCGGTTTCGCGAAGACACTCCAAGACAAATTCAGTATTCTTTTCTCGTTGCATAAAATAAATAGCGCCACCGTTAGAAGTGATTCCAAAAACATCTTTACAAACATCTTTCATCATCTGCCAATATTTATCTTCGGGCAAATTATCATTCCATGAATTGTATTCTTTGTCCTGATTAAAAGGTGGGTCTAAAAAAGTCAGATCAACCCCTTGCGGGATTTTTTCCCTTGAAAGATATTTTAAGCAATCTCCGTGTATGATTTTGTAATTATTCATAGTTTTCCCATTCTGATTGTTTTCTATCTAAATCAAGATATTTTTCCAAATAAGACAAAAATCCTTTATCGGAAAGCAATTGTTCTGCAGATGCAATCAGATTACTTCCTTCGTTTTTGTTCAAAACCCATTCTGACTCCCAAAATCTTGGCATATCTGAAGGGATATTCAGTTCTGATAATATGACATTAACAGTGGTTATAAAAGATGTCCTTTTCGTGTGATTGTGTGTTGCTTTTATGGCAAAAAGAATTTGTTTTTGTCTCAATTGAGATAGTAAAATTTTAAAGTTGTATTTATTTCCTTTAAAGATTTTCTTCATATCTATTATAAAAATTATACTACTTTTTTTGCTTTTACATCAACTTTTGAAGCTTCGCGAACTTCCTTAGGGATTGAGCGATAATTGAATTTGCCCTTTTGAAAAATAATAATGTTTTCCAGCAAATTATCAGGATAAAAATACATCGGATAAGGGTTTTGAAGCATTACCCCGCTACGACGACTAATTCTTAAATAACCATCTGGCTTTTTCCAAATAATTCTATCTCTGTATCTAAAACTGGCTTCTTGAAAAATTTTTGTCGCGTCAGCAACAATAGGAAATTTTTCACCGTTTATCAACATGTCGTCAATATTTAAAACAGCGATTCTTCCTTCTTGGAGAATCCTGTAAGTTTCCCGTGCAAATCGTCTCAAAACACCAAGGTATTGCCCGTAGTTCTTAAATAATCCTTTATAGTCAAACGGTGCATTAAAATACGGAGGCGAAGTAACCATTAAATGGACACTTCCATCAGGAATTTCTTCCATAGTCATACAATTTCCAATTATCAGTTTGTGGATTGTTGCCATGTTATTTTTATAATTAATACATTGTGGAGCGGGAGGGAGTTGGCGCCTCCGCTTCGCTCCGGTCGGCCCCCCGCCTATTCGTTACTCTTATTCATCGTAACTAACAGGGTCTCCTCACTGTGTTCGTCGGTCAGGGTGCTCACTGACTCGCACCCGACGCTATCTCGTGCTCCTTACTCGTCGCACAGCGTCCCTTTCAAATCCCTTACATAAGTGGTGGAGCGGGAGGGAGTTGAACCCTCATCTCTGGAGTGCGATTCCAGTATTCTCCCATTGAACTACTGCCCCTTTCAACGCTAAATTATAGCAAAATTAAAGGATTGTGGCAACTAATTTTTTCTCATTAGTGGCCTATTTCAGAACTTAGCCCCCTCACCTCCATCCTCTCCCCTTGGGGAGAGGAAACATAGATGAGGGGGAACTTTGAAATTCCATACAATAAATTAATTGTGTTAGGTATTGAACTCGAACATAGTCCAGTCATTGCGAGGCATAGCCGAAGCAATCCCCTCTATGAGATTGCGGAGTTTATCCCGAGCGAGATTGCTTCGCTGACGCTCGCAATGACAAACGAGGGACCTCGCTCGCAATGACATGCAAATATTACGTCACCGTATTTATGAAACCACCTATTGGCATAATATCCCCCTCTTTTTTAAATCTTCCCCTTTTACCGTTAAAGAAATTTTTCTTTCATTCTCATTAATGAAGGAAAGTTCAATTTTTAAATATTCTTCGGGAAGAAAATTCTTCGCTTTCTCGGCCCATTCAATGATTACTACCCCTTTGCCGGAGAAATATTCCTCGTAGCCAAGAGTGTTTAGTTCCTCTGCTCTTTTTAAGCGGTAAAGGTCAAAATGAAAAAGAGGGATTTTACCCGAATACTCTTTGACCAAGACAAAAGACGGGCTTCTTACCAGATTCCTTTTAATTCCTAACCCCTGGGCAATTCCTTTACTAAAAACAGTCTTGCCGGTCCCCAGTTCTCCGATGAGCGCAACCGTATCTCCCGGAAGAAGCAATTTTCCAATTTTTTTCCCCAATCTTTTGGTTTCTCCCGGGCTCTTACTAATTAGAATCAATGCCCTTTTCTCCATTAGCGATATCTTACTTTCAAAAAGTAATTCCTGTCAAACACTTGCAATTGATAACTATCTTATGTTATAATCACTTTTTAAATAAACGCAAGGAAAAAGGGGAAAGTAGGAAGATGAAAAAAATTAATAATTTAAATGCATAGGAATTTCCTTTTTTGGCGAACCTGAAAGGTTCGCACTACGTAGAACTAAGATGTAGTGCGAGGCTTTTAGCCTCGCTAATTTATTGTATGGAATTTCAAAGTTACCCCTCACCTAATTAATTTCCTCTCCCCAAGGGGAGAGGATGGAGGTGAGGGGGTATAATTTATAATTATATCATTATATTCTATTTA
>Ga0210015_1000444_pt1 | contig 43054 bp, 44 predicted proteins | sample CryGeymeta201522_FD_185471 | JGI IMG/M metagenome (GOLD analysis project Ga0210015, IMG submission 185471) | Groundwater microbial communities from Crystal Geyser aquifers in Utah, USA - Crystal Geyser metaG 2015-22 (SPAdes) (version 2) | ecosystem: Environmental > Aquatic > Deep subsurface >...
ATAACTGACTGGGAAAGGTGACTTAATTTACCCCCTCTGGGGACAATAAACCCTTTGTACTTCATATGGGTGCCGATTATACCTTTCATGCATTCATATGTGTACGGGATCTATCTGAACCTAAACAATTATTTATAGTTTGCAGAATAAGTGACAGTGATCAAATTGATATAACGATACTACTTTTTGATTAAATTCAACTGGTACTTTTTGACTTCCTCGAAAATTTTATCTTTCACCTTTTCCCAGGAAAAGGATTTATCCAAAACTTCAATTTTCCGGGCAAGGTTTTCGCTATCAGCATCTTTGAAATAAATCAAAGCCCGTAAAACCAGCATTTCTTGATAACCGGGATATTTTTTAAGTGTAAATTTGACAATTTCTTTAAGAGAAAATTTTTGGAGGAGATAATAAATATCAATAAAATCCCGCCTCACACCCCTTTGAACAACAGCCGCAATTTTCATCGCGCTGATATCCTCTATCGAAGCTAAATCTATCACATTTAGTCTCACCGTCGGTTTTAATAAAATATAAGGATAATAAAAAAACGACAGATCAATATTACCAACTGTTAAAATCAAAGTGTCTGCTACCGCCTGGCGCACAACTACTTCTTTAAATTCTTTATTAAAGTCCTGCAAAAGGTCTTGAGACGAAAAAGACTTTGAAATATAAAAGTCAAAATCAACCGAAGTACGATGACCAAGTTGAAGAGCCAAAGCAGTACCGCCTGCCAAATAAAAACTTTTTTCCTTTAAGAAACCAAGGTTATTTAAAATATTGACTTGTGTTTTATTTAAAACATTAAGATTCATTCTTTGAAAAATTGAGATTAAAGGTGGCCTTTTTGTAAACAAAGGGGGAAATTTTAATATTTAGAATTTTAGTCCAATAATTCAGAGAGTTTTTGAACCAAACACCTTTTTGGGGACATCGAATAATTTCCTTAATATCTTCTAAGCTATAGTTGTTAAATAACCAACGAATAGCCCTACTATCACCGGTATTTAATATCTGGGTGATAATCTCCTTTTTCACTCCTGAAACATTGTGCTGAAGTTGAGAAACGTCATATGAAGGAAGATATGGTTGTAAAAACTTCGGTAAGGTCATATGAAGTTATTTTACTGTAAATTCAAACTTATCTCAACAAAATTTTTCTTCCATAGTTGTCAAACTATACCAGATTTAGTCTAATTTATCGACTTTTTCACCAAGGATTTCCCTTTTTGAAGAAAAAATCTGCGGGCTTCTTTATGGGTATTAATTTCCGCTTTATCGACGGCTTTGGTAATTTTTTCAATTGCTTCCTGAGCCGCGTCCTGAACATCTTTTACCGCTTCGGTGGCCATCGAAGGAACATCACTCGCTACCTCCTTGACTTCCTCAACCACATCTTCCCCTTTTTCTTTTATCTCCGTACCGAAATCTTTAACGTTCTCCAAAATCGATTTGCCTTTTTTTAAGAGCTTTTTCTTTTCTTCTTCGTCCGCCGAAGCAAAATAAGCAGCAGCTGCCCCCAAAAGCCCACCGACCAAAAGACCAATTAAGAAGCCACTACCATGGTATTCTTTCTGATTTTCATCCATTATTATTTTCCTCTATTGGTTTTGACAAAGATTTTTTTCTTAAAAAGAGATTAATTAAATCTGTCCCGCTTTTAAGCCCGGTAATAAATCCGGAAATGCCGGTAATCGGTTTGGCAATCGAAGAAGTAATTAATCCGGTATCGTCAAGGATTTTATTGGTTTTTTTAACCGTTTCCCTGATTTCTTTTAAGATATGGATCACCTGAATACCGGCCAAAGTAAGTAAGGTGGTCAAAACAGAAACCACCAAAAAAAGAAGAATCTGATTTAAGTAAGGTATTTGCATCGGCAGGTTAATTTCAGTTTAAAGATTCAGGAGAAACTTGTCAATACATTTTTTAAGTATTATTCCACCTTGATTTTTCTTTCGATGACTCTTTTTTGACCTTTTCGATTGGAAGTTTCAACTACCACCACATTTTCTCCTTGTGGTAAAACTATTTCTTCGTTAAAATTGCCATTTTCCGTAATGGAAATCAACGTGCCGTTTATTTTAACAGTGGCGTCTTTATCGGTTTTGCCGGTTACCACTATTTTATCTTTATAAGTCTGGCCTTCTAGTGGTGAAGAAACTTCTAAAGGTGGAGCAGAAGAAAAACTTAAATACTGTTTAAAAAAGAAAAAACCAAAGCCTATTATTAAAATTGAAAAAAATAATATTAAGGTTAATTTTGGGGTCCAATAAAAACCTTTTTCCGAAAGCGGTTCCACCATCCCACGGGGAATAATCTGTCCTTTCTTGTTTTCCCGAAAATCACGCCTAAACACTGCCAAGACATTTTCTGGAGGAAGACCTAAGTATTGGGCATAATTTCTGATAAACCCCTTAACCACCGTGCTTTCCGGCAGGATGGTAAAATCGTTTTTTTCAATTGCTTCCAAATAACGCTTGCGGATTTTGGTTTCCTTTTCGATTTGTTCCAGAGAATAATCCAACTCCGCCCTTTTTTCAGAAAGAATCTCCCCCGCTGTCCTCATATGATTAATTTTGGATTTGTCCTGGCTTAGAAGATAAAAATTCATCCGCATTTTTAATCAGGACATCTCTCGGCTTGGCTCCGTCAGCGGGACCGATTACTCCTGACGCTTCCATTTGGTCGATGATTCTCGCTGCCCGGGTATAGCCGACGGAAAGTCTTCTTTGAAAAAGCGAAGCGGAAGCCCGACCGAATTGGCAAGTAATTCTAACGGCCTCTTCATAAAGAGGGTCCCTGCCCCCGCTGGAGTCTCTCCCGTATTCTCCGCCGGTTTCCGTCCCTTCCGTCACTTCCTCGGTGTAAACCGGACGAATTCCGGTCTGCTTAATAAATTCCACCAGGCGGGTAATATCCCCGTCGGAAACAAAAGCGCCCTGGATTCTGGTCGGTTTGGCCTGGTCCGGCGGAATATAAAGCATATCTCCCCGGCCCAGTAATTTCTCCGCTCCCGGGGTATCCAAAATAACCCGGGAATCGGTCATTGAAGAAACGGCAAAAGAAATTCTCGCCGGAAAGTTAGCCTTTATGAGTCCGGTTAAAATATCTACCGACGGGTGCTGGGTAGCAATAATTAAATGAATGCCGGTGGCCCGCGCCATTTGCGCTATACGGCAAATATTATCCTCAACTTCAGCCGGATTAACCAGAATAATATCCGCCAGCTCATCAATGATAATCACCACATAAGGCAGAGCTTGAAAGCCGGAGATTTCGTTGTATTGTTCAATGTTGTGTGCCCCGGCTTGAGCAAATTTCTTATAACGCTGATCCATTTCTCTCGTCGCCCAAGACAAAGCCTTAATCACTTCTCTGGGTTCGACAATCACCGGCGTCAGTAAATGCGGTATGCCGTTATATTCAGTAAACCCAACTCTTTTCGGATCAACTAAAATCAACCGCACTTCCGAAGGAGTCGTCCGGAAAAGAAAAGAAGCCACCCAAGAATTTAAGAGCACTGATTTTCCCGAACCAGTTTGTCCGGCAATTAAAACATGGGGCATCTTAGCAATATCAACCACCTTTGGTTGGCCGGAAACATCCAATCCTAAAGGCACTAAAAGTTTTTTCTTGGTTTCCTTCATTGGCTGACTCCCCAAAATTTGCTTTAAAACGACTACTTCCAAGGAACGATTAGGCAGCTCAATTCCCACTAAGGAGCGACCGGGAATCGGTGCTTCCACCCGAATTTGGCCGGTGGGCGCCGCTAAAGCTAAAGCCAAGTCATTAGCTAAGCTGGTAATTTTGGTAAGTTTGGTCCCTAAAGCCACTTCAATCGCGTATTGAGTGACAGCCGGACCGTCATTAACTTCGACCACCCGGGCGGAAATGCCAAAAGAGTCAAAAGTTCTTTCAATGGTTGAAGCATTAGTCTTGACATCTCCACGGTCTGCTTTCCCTCCTTGACTATCGGATAAAAGTGAAAGCGGCGGATAATGCCAAACGTCCGCTTGGGCGCCGGGGACATTAACTGCCGCCGCCGAAAGTTCTTCTTCCTCTACTTCAGCCGCAGTGACCACTTTTGCCGGCTCTCTTCCGCGATTAGTCAAGTCAGATTTAGTTAAAAGTGACTTGTTTGCAAATTTTTCCTGAATAAACTGCGGTTTACCTTTATTTTTTCCCAAAGAAAGAGCCTGGAAAGGAGCAATCATCGTCGCCATGATTTGATCAAAGGAAGTATTAAATAAAACCACAAAACCAACTAAAGTCGCTCCGATTAAAACAATATAAGTGCCGACCGGCGTAATTAAATAGGCAATTTGCTCAAAAATAATTTTGCCGACTTGTCCGGATTTGGTCACACCCATTAAGGCAACCGCCATTAGTCCTCCGCCAGCCAGGACCGCCGCCTGATTCCAGGGAACGTTAAATTTGGTCAACATCAAACCCAAAAGCAGTAAAAAGAAAATGACAAAAATTGTCCCCCAGCCAAAAATGGAAATGAGAACCGTATTTAGTTTATACAAAACCACGCCTTGGCGGGTGAAAGAAAGAATCAGAAGTAAGGCCAGACAAAAAAGCAAAATATAGCCGATCGAAAAAGCGGCTTCTTTTTTCAGTTTAATTCTAAAGCGGCGTTTCAGCCACCCACGTCTCCTGGCCATAGCTAAATTATACAAGATTTTATAGGAATAATGATAGTTCTTTTAATTTTGGAGTAAGAATGCAAATCTTGGGTTTATCGGAAAAAATATATTCCGCTACCGACATCACCTGCTGAACCGAGGTATTTTTTATTAACTTGGCATTATCTTCAATACTGACAATTTCGTTTTTAAACAAATATTGGGAATTAAAATAATCAACATAAGCCTCAAATTTTTCTAAACTAAACAAAAAATCGGAAAGTAATAAATTTTTGGCTCTTTGTAGTTCATCCCCCGTTATCCCTCCGGTAAGCAATTTCTTTATTTCCCTTAAAATCTCATTTAGGGTTTGAGGTAAATTTTCTTCTTTCATTTTTGTCTCCAAAGAAAAATCCCCAATGTCGGAAAAACAGGTCAATCCAGAATGTACTGTGTAAATTAAATGCAGTTCATTGCGTAAACGTCGATAAAGTCTGGATAAATGACCGCCAGTTAATATTTTTCTTAACAAGAAACAGAATATTTTTTCTTGGACTTGCAATCGAGAATAACCCCTAAACCCAATCGCTAATTGTGATTGTCCCAGATTTTGGTTAATAATTTTGATTTTCATTTCTTTTTCAATCTCTGCTTTAGGAAAACTAATTATTTTCCCTTGATCAAATTGAGAAAAATATTTTTCCGCCAAAACGAGAGCAGACTCTTTGGTAATTTTTCCAGCAACGGTAAGAATAAAATTCTGGGAAACATAATTCCTTTTTTTATAATTAAGTAAAATTTCCTTAGTCAATAAATCCAAATTCTTTTGGTCATCGTAAAACTTTCTTCCTAAAATCTGGTTGGGATAAAGTAAACTACCCAATTCCTGTTTTAACACCTCTTCTGGCCTATCTTTGTACATGGCTTGTTCTTCAAAGATAACCTTTCTTTCTTTTTCAATATCCTCGCCTCGAAAAAGTGAATTAAAATAAATATCTGACAAATATTCAAAACCAAATTCAGCTTTTCCCGCCAAAATTTTTACGAAATAATTAACGGTTTCTGTCCCAGTTAACCCGTTATGCTGGGCACCTTGATCATCAAGAAATTTACTAAGCTCGGAAGCACTGAGTCTTTTGATAGTTCCGTCAAAAAAAAGGTGTTCCAAAAAATGAGCTCCACCAATTTCCTTTTCCTGCTCACCTCTTCTCCCGGCTTTTCCTTTTAGAGAAATAAAAACTGAGGAAGTAGTCGGAAACGGCAAATATAAAACTTGAAGATTGTTGGCAAGAGTAGTAAAAAACATTATTTTATTCTTTTGACAATTTCTTCCAGATCCAAAAGTTCGCTTTCTTTTTTGTCCCGTTTTTTATATTCAATTTTGTCTCCACTCCTTTCACTGACAACTAAACGTACGGGAATTCCGATTAAATCCGAGTCCGCAAATTTTACCCCGGCGGAAACATCTTCGCGGTCATCATAGAGTACTTCTACTCCCGCTTTTCCCAATTTTTCATAAATTTCTTCCGCTTTTTGTTCCGAATTTAATTCAATTAAATGTACCTTAAAAGGCGCGACAGTTTCCGGCCAAATAATGCCTTTGTCATCATGATGAACTTCCACAATTGTTCCCATCAGTCTTCCTAAGCCGATGCCGTAGCAGCCCATCCAAATCGGTTTTCTGACTCCGTCCGCATCCACAAATTCCGCTTTCATTTTCTCGGAATACTTTGTTCCCAAAGCAAAAACATGACCGGCTTCAATTGAGGAAGATTCTGCCAGTTTTGTCCCGCACTTAGGGCAATTTACTTCCTTATTTACTTCTTTATTGGCCCCCCAGGAACACCTTGGGCAGTAAAAAACTTTATCTTCGCCGACTGCGGACAGAACATGAAATTCATAAGTTTCACTGCCGCCAATAGTTCCACCCGAAGCTTGGCAAATGGCCACTTTTAATCCACAGCGGAAAAAGATTTTTTTATAGGCTTCGATTACCAGATGAAAATATTCCAAAAGTTCTTTTTCTGTCCGGTCAAAACTGTAAAGATCTTTCATCATAAATTCCCTAACGCGCAAAAGTCCGCCCGTCGAACGGATTTCGTTTCGGAATTTATTCTGGATTTGGTAAAGAGCAAAGGGCAGATCCTTATAAGAGGAAACCCTTCTTCTCACCAAATCAGTCATCACTTCCTCATGAGTAGAACCCAAAGCATATTCCCGGTCATGCCGGTCCTTAAGACGGAAAAGCGGTGGGTCCATGTTGTCCCAGCGGTCGGTTTCCTGCCATAAAGCTTTTGGCTGTAAGGTCGGCAAGAAAACTTCCTGTCCGGAAATAGCGTTCATTTCTTCACGGATTATTTCTTCAATATTTTTATGAACGCCGAAACCTAAAGGTAAAAACGAATAAACACCGGCAGATAACTGATCAATAAATCCAGCTTTTAAAAGCAGTTTATGATTAATTGCTTCCGCTTCCGCCGGAACTGTTTTTAAGGTTTTCCCGAAAAGCCCGGAGTAACGCATGAATCTATTTTACCACAAGACCCCGCTTTTTTACTCTGCCGCCATGGCTTCGGCTTTGGTATGCTGTACCCGGTCGGCCGGATGATTAGGCGGAGAATATAAGGTATATAACTTCACTTGGCTGACAGCAATTACATTATGCTGAGTTCCTGCCGGAACAATAATGCCGTCCCCGGCAACAAAAGTAGCTTCTTCGCCGTTCATAATTACCTTGCCGTCTCCCGATTCGATCCGAAAAAACTGGTCAATCGCGGGATGAACTTCCATACCGATTTCTTCCCCCTGCATCAGTTTCATCAAAACGAGCTGGGTATTTTTCGCGGTAAAAATAACCTGGCGAAAATCGTCATTCGCCTCGGTGGCTGCTTCCAAATGGCCAACATATCCAATCATAGATTTTTACCCTTTTTACAAAAAATAAAATTAACTAATAATAGTATATAATTTTTTCTTTAAACTTTCCAGACTGTCGTAATCATAAACCGAAACAGGCAAGATTACTCTCTTGGTCTTTATTAATTGCTTTTTAATTTCCGTTAACTTTTTAGAGGTAACCAAATCTGTTTTGGTCAATAAAATTATTTCCGGCTTTGCCAATAATTCTTTTTCATAATCACCCAATTCTTTTCTGATTGCTTCGTAGTCACGAAGAGGATTTTCACTTTCGCAGGAAAGACAATGCAGTAAAACTTTAGTTCTTTTAATATGCTTTAAAAATTTAAAACCCAAACCTTTTCCTTCATGCGCCCCTTCTATGAGTCCCGGCAAATCGGCAATAATGAGTCCGTCAAGCACTCCCAAATTCGGCTCTAAGGTGGTAAAGTGATAAGGAGCGGTTTTAACATTAGCCTTAGTCAGTTCATTTAATAAGCTTGATTTACCCACGCTCGGGTAGCCAATTAAACCGACATCCGCAATTAGTTTAAGCTCCATAAATAAATTTCTTGCCTCTCCCGGTTTGCCTTCCTCAAATTCCATGGGGGTTTGGTGAGTTGAAGATTTAAAATGCCAATTGCCCTTTCCTCCTCTGCCTCCTTTAGCCAGTAGCGTTTTTCTGCCGGGATTCAAAATCTCCCAGGTTTCATTAGTCTGAAGATCTTTTATCGTAGTACCTATTGGAATTCTGATTTCCATGTCTTTTCCGCCCGCTCCTGTTTTTCTATTCGGACCGCCGGGCTCTCCGTTTTCCGCTTTAAATTCTTTTTGAAAACGAAAACGAGACAGGGCCGAAAGATCGGAAACGGAAACAATATAAAAATCCCCGCCATTACCGCCGTCTCCTCCATCCGGTCCGCCGCGGGGGACATATTTTTCGCGGTGAAAATGTACCTTGCCGCTACCGCCGTTTCCCGCCTTAATTTTTATTTCAACTTCATCAACCAACATTTTGTCTAAAACGGTAATAACTTTTATTTGTCTTCCCTATCTTAACGATAAAACCTTTTTCCAGCAACTTTTTTAAATCATATCTTAAGGTCCTTCCGGGAATTGCTAAAAATCTTCGTCTAATAAAATCAAAAGTCACGGTTTGGTGTTCTTTTATTATCTTCAAAATCTCCTCTCGGCGGGGAGGCAATAATAAATCGTCCGGCTCTTTTGTTAATAATTCCTTTCGAAGTTCATCTGCTTTTTCTAAAAATCCCTTTAGCATAAAAAGCAAATAACCTTCGGGTTTTTTAAATCCTTCGTCAAGATAAAAATAATATTCTTTTTTGTGCCCTTCAATATATTCTTCAAAAGGCACGACTAAGTTAAAATCAAAACTTCCTGATTTTAAAATTAAATTAATGAGTAGGCGGCCAACCCGGCCGTTTCCGTCAATAAAGGGATGAATTTTTTCAAAAACTAAATGACCGATAAATGCTTTTATTAATATAAATTTTTCCTTACTGGAGTTAAGGTATTTTAATAGCCCGTTTAATAAATCAGTAATATTCATGGCAGAAGGAAAAACTTCTATCGCCACCCCGGACTCATTAAAAATTGCTTCCGGTGTATTCCGAAAACGGCCGATATCATTAGAGAGTCCTTTCATCACCAGTTCGTGTAAAACCAATATCTGTTTTTTAGTTACTTTTTTAGCTTCAAGTTTTTCAATATATTTTATTGCGTCTAAAATATTAAAAACCTCTTTTTTTTCCTTTTCTCTTGAGGTATTCTCAATTTCCCCCAACAACAAAGGATTACCTTCAATTTTAGCCGAAAAAAGAGAACTTTTAAGTGTATTTACTCTTCTTATTTTTTCTTTCCTTTCCGGAGAAATTTCTATAGAAGAAAAGTATATTTTTAAAGCTTCTATTTTAGAAATTAATTCTAAAATTTCTGAAGTAATTTGGTATTTGGGAGGAATTTGCATATCTTTAGTTTACCAAATCTTGCCAAATATTGCCGAATTGAAATGTTATTTTTGAGAAGAAAAAGGTAACGCTTTAGGCGCTTTTACTTTTTTGGCCGTTTCAACAATTTGATTTAAATCACCGAGATATTCGCGGGGAACAAAAACGTCTTCAGTAAAAGGGTTGCAAGGACTATTAATGGTCCAGCTTCCACCTTCAGTTCTAAAAAAATCGTCCCCATTTTCCAAATTAAGTACTTTTATTCCTCCTTCTATAAAATCCACTCGGTATCGTATACTCCTAAATGAAAATACCTTTGAACCCTCATATCTTTTCTCGCCTTCTGTCATATTCCCCAATAATATAAATCAATTTTTCAAAAAGTCAATTGCTTGTGCTGGACACCTAGATGACGTACACTTTCCTTTCTTCTAAATACTCTCTGGGAGTATTGTACCCCAAAGATTGGTGGAACCGGTAGTTATTGTATTTGTCATTAAATATTTTACACTTTTCTTTAAGTTGGTTAATTTCAGGGAGTAAATCATCCTGCCAGTTAAAAAACTCATAGGTAGCGGTCTGAATAAATCTTTCTGCCCTGCCATTTTGTTTGGGACAATAGGGATCGGTAAAATAGTGAAGAATAGAATTTTCTTTACAGACCTTATGGAAGGAAAGAAGGTACTCGCTTCCGTTATCTGTTTGGATGGCTCCAATCTTGAAAGGAAAATAGTTTAAAACTTCTTCTAAAAAGAGACTTCCAGAAAGAGAAGAGCCTGTTTCAAAAGCTGAAATATAGCCCAGACGGGAATAGCTGTCTACGGCGGCAAAAACATAGAATCTTTTGTTTAAAATATACAAGTGTTTGGTATCTATCTGAACTAATGATCCTGGTTCTTTCTCTCTTAACTCTTTAGCCGCTTTAATCCTGGCAATCGCCATTTTCCGATGGGCCTTAAGTTTCTGGTTATGAAGAGAATTGGGTAAGACATTTTTATGCCTATTAAGAATCTTTTGAATAGTAGAGGTTCCCATTTTAACGCCTTCTCTTTTCAGCTCTTCCGCAATTTCGTATTTACTTTTCTCCGGATCATCTTTTCTGATTCGAATCACTTTTTGAATATAAACCAAGGGGTAGTCATCTCTCTTAAGTGTTTTGGTCTTCGGGTGTTTTTGTTATCTTCCAGGGTAATCAGACTGCCTGGATTAAATCTATTCTTCCAAAGATAAAAAGTATCTGGGGAAATACCAAAATGCCTACAGGTTGCCCGGCCATTTTTACCATGGGACAAATACCAGTCTATCCAGGCAAGACGAACTTGAGCCTCACGGGAGAGGGAAACAATCTGATTCTGAAAGCCTTTCGGCCAGATGTAACGTAACTTCATAGTTACGCCACTATACAATCCTTTCATACACCTTCAAGGTGTACGGGATCTATCGTGTCCTAGACAGTATCGGAACTTATGTACAGGCAATTAATGCTGCCTGCCCAATCTTAAAAAAGCCGGCACTTCGTATTGTTCTCCCATTTCCTCCGGCGAAATTTCCGGGGGCGGCGGTTCTTCAATTTTTTGGGAAGGAGTTTCCATAAAAGTTTTTAGCATTGGTCTTTGTATCATTCTCTGCATATTTAATTTTGATTCATCAAAACCTGTCGCAATCACTGATACTTTAATTTGATCAACCATTTTTTGGTCAATGGTGGCGCCAAAAATAATGTTGGCATCCGCTTCGGCGTGTTCGGTGATAACCTTGGAGGCTTCCTCCACTTCTGCCATGGTTAAATCGGGACCGCCGGTAATGGTAAAAAGAATGCCTCTGGCCCCGTTAATGGAAACTTCCAAAAGCGGCGAGGCAATAGCGTTTCTGGCCGCGGCCTGGGCTCGGTTTTCGCCAACCCCGATACCGATTCCCATAAAGGCAGTGCCGGCGTCTTTCATAATCGATTTGATGTCGGCAAAATCACGGTTGATCAAGCCGGGAAGGGTGATGATGTCGGAAATTCCCTGAACCCCTTGGGCCAGGACCGAATCGACGGTCTTAAAAGCATCAATTAGGGTAATTTTCCGGTCAATCGAGTCCAGAAGTTTTTGGTTGGGGATAACAATTAAAGCATCCACCTTGTCTTTTAATTTCTCTATTCCGTCTTCGGCCGCCACCATGCGTTTTGTTCCCTCAAAGATAAAAGGTTTGGTAACGACGGCAATCGTTAAAGCTCCCTGTTCTTTAGCCAACTGAGCAATCACCGGGGAAGCACCGGTGCCCGTACCGCCACCCATACCCGTGGTGATAAAAACCATGTCCGTTTCCGTCAGTAAGTCGTTTATTTTTTCCCGCGATTCTTCCGCTGCCTGTGCTCCCAAATCGGGATCGCCGCCGACACCCAATCCCCTGGTCAAATTTTCCCCGATTTGTAATTTTTGCGGTGCCTGGTTGGCCAAAAGCGCCTGGGCATCAGTATTGATCGCGACAAAATCCACCCCCACAATCAGTTTTCCCAAAACCATGGTGTTAATGGCGTTACCACCACCTCCGCCGATACCTAAAACTTTTATCTTGGCAAAACGGCCAACGTCCGGTTTCACTAATGCCATTTGTGTTTACCTTTCCGGCAACAATTTATTTTTTGGGCAGAAGACCTTGCGGAGAAATTCATTCTCCAAATTATACCATATCTTTCTGGGGCAGTTTAAGGCAAAAACGACTTGACAAAATTCCCTATTTTTTCCGCCAGTCCTTTTATGGGAATTTTTTTACCAAAGCTGCGATATTTCGAGAAAGTGGAATTGAAAGAAATCCCGCCGCTGTTTTTATTCCCATAAACCAAAAGTCCGATGGCAGAGGCAAATGCCGGATCTAAAATATCGTCAACCAGCCCGGTAACTTTATCAGGGATACCGATTCTTACCGGTAAAGACAGGCTTTTCCGGCAGGCTTCCGCCGCTCTCACGGTAGATGCTCCCCCGCCAGTCAAAACAACTCCCGAAGGCGTTAGCCCGGCAAAGCCGCTTCTTTGAATTTCCGCTCCCACCATGTTAAAAATTTCGTTTAAACGGGGCCGAATAATGCCTTCCACTATTGTCTTTTTGGAAACTTTTTTGGTTTCTTCATAAATTCCCAGCCTATTTAAATCAACTTCATCTTCGTCCAGGGGAACTTCCTCTTCGGACGGCTTTTTCACTTTTTCCGAAAGGGAAATTTTTAATTTCTCCGCCCCCTCCAAAGAAAGCCTTAGCCCGATGGCCAAGTCATTGGTAACGTTGCGGGCGCCGATAGGCAAAACCGCAGTATAGGCAGGGGCGCCTTCAAGAAAAAGAACTACGCTGGTCGTTCCTCCGCCGACGTCCACCAAAACCACTCCCAGTTCCCTTTCGGTTTCCGTTAGCACCGCCTCGGCGGAAGCAATTCCGGAAAAAACCATCGCTTCCACGTTCGCCCCGACCTCGGAAACACATTTGGACAAATTTTTGATGGCGGTGGTCGAGCCGGTAATAATGTGGGTTTCTACTTCCAGCCTGACGCCGCTCATGCCGATCGGATCAGCCACCCCTTCCTGGGAATCAACCGTATAAGTCCGGGGAATAATATGCAGAATTTCCCGGGACGAGGGCAAAGAAATGGCTCTGGCGGCTTCTATCACTCTTCTGACGTCATCGGGGATAATTTCCCCCTGCGGTTCCGCCACCGCCACCACGCCGTGAGAATTTTGGGAGGAAATATGGGCCCCGCCCACCGAGACAAAAATTTTTGATAAAGAAAAACCGGCCATTCTTTCCGCCGCTTCCACACTTTTGACAATGACATCGGCCGCCTCTTCAATGTTGACTATCTGGCCTTTGCGTATCCCCAAAGAAGGAATCGAGGAAACGCCGACGACATTAATTCTTTCCCCGTCTTCGTTGGGCTGGCCGATAATGGTAGAAACCTTAATACTGCCGACGTCAATAGCAGCAATGACTTTATTGCGATTCATTTTTTTAAACTAATTGTCAACAAAATTATTTTATCCTTAAATTCAAGCAAAAGTAAAGGATTTACCTAATCTTCTTTGCCTTTTTCCAAAAGCTCAAGACCTTTTATCGGCAATACCGTCTGTCCGATTAGTCCCTGCATACCGCCGCAGATATTGGTTGTACTGAAAACTAATCTTTTAATTTGCATTTCTCTTCCTTTCCAAATTTTTTCAAAAGCGGCTTTTTCGTGATTAATCTGTTCCTGCATTTCCTGATAGACTTCAACCAGAGCCTCCAGTTGCTGTCGAAACTCATGGCCGGTAATATATTCATAGAGTAAATCAGCCTTTCTACCTTTGTCACCGGAAACTACTTTCTGATAAGCCACTTCCAAAAGATTTTTTCTGATCAAAATTGCCAAAGGGATTATCAGAGAAAAATTAACCACCCAAACTCCGTCTTTAACTCCCATGCCGTTTTGCGCTTCCTTTGGCAAAACCTCGGTCACAATAACGGGAATATTGGCTCCTTCCGCCCTTAAATCATCCTTTAGTTTACCCGTCCATTCGTCCGTCCAGGCTTTGGTTCTTTTGGATTCCCAAAGAATCACCCCGCAAACAATGCCGCTTTGGCTCTTAACCGTCTGGCGGATATCGGCGCCGCGGACCCCCTTGCCGACCGGCTCAATTAAATCTTGGGGGAAAGTATTCTTTAAAGTTTCTTCCAAATCAAGCTCCAAAACTTCTCCCTGGGTTTGCTGAGATCCTTGAGAAGCTTTTCTTTGCGCCTCCTCTAAGGCTTTTTTTAAATCCGAAATCACTTTTTCTTTTTCCATATCTTTTAGCCGATGCTCTTCGTCAGCCTTTTTAAAAGTTGCTTCTTCCGTTTTCTTTCTCTCTTCATCAACCTGTCTTTGCACCTCCAAAGTCATCTCTTTTTCTTTCTCCTCCAATCTTCTTTTCTCTTCCCTTAAATCAAGTTCCCTTTCCCTAAATTCTTTCATTTTTTCTTCTTTTTCCGCCAAGGTTCTTTTCAAATCCGCCATCTCAAAATCCATCTTCTCCTGGATTTCCTTTTTGACTTTTTCTTTGGTTTCCGCGGAAATCTCTTTTTCGATCTCACTCCTTAAAGCTTCCGTAATCTCAATTTCACTGCCGCATTGGGGACAAATTATTTTGTTGTTCATATTACTTTTTTAATTTCCTCGATAATTTTTTCGGTGGCTCTTAAATTTATTGTTTTATCATTTGAATTTAATTGATAATCTTTTAACTTTTCGCCAAATTCGTTAATCTTTTTTATTAGTGCTCCTTTTTTTAATTCTTCTTCCGGCAGTATTTCCGCCAACCCCAAACCTTTAAGCATTTGGGCATTTTTTAACTGTTCGTTTCTATTTGACCAGGGAATCGGGATTAAAATTGCCGGTTTTTTAAGCGCCAAAAGTTCATAAACGGTATGGGCGCCGGCTCGGGAAACGACAAAATCGGCCGAGTGATAAATAGAACCGATTTCCTCGGTAAAAAAGTAATCTTTCACCAAATAATTTTTTTCTTTACCAAAAAGTTCTTTAGCTTTTGCCAGATCATTGAAAAGGGAAGTCGAACCGCACTGGTGAATTATGTTAAATTTGGAAAGTAGTTCCGGTAAAATCTTAAAAACCGCTTCGTTGATAACATGCGCGCCTTGTTTTCCGCCGGTAAAGTAAATTGTTCTCTTGTTATTTTTAAAAAATTTCTTTCCCGGAGTAAAAATTTCTTCTCTTATCGGCAGTCCGGTTAAAATAACCTTTTTTGCGGGAAAAAATTTTGCTGAGGAAGGAAAAGTAATAAAAACTTTTTTTGCCACCAGAGAAATTAATTTATTGGCCAGACCAACTACGGTCGTTTGCTCATGGGTAATAACCGGAATTCCCAGAATAAAGCCGCCGTAAGCAACAGGAAGCGCCAAAAAACCGCCAAAAGAAACAATTAAATCTGGTTTAATTTTAATAAGCAAGTATAGGCTTTGAAAAAATCCGATGGGAATACGCAAAAGGTTTTGCCAAAAACGAAATTTTGGCTGAAATTTACCGGCTTTTATTTCGATAAAAGGAATTTCTTTTTTAGTCACCTCCAAATATTCAGCGCTTGGGTTTTTATCGCCAATCATCGTAAATCGGTGACCAAACCAAAAAATTTCCATTCCGTCATTTTTTAGTTTTTCCGCCACTACTAAAGCGCTGTTATGGTGTCCACCGCAAAAAACGATTTTCATCTTTGTTGCTTAGAAATATTGTATATTATTCCCATCCCCGAAAGAGTAATCAAAAGAGAAGAGCCCCCGTAAGAAATAAAAGGTAAGGGAACACCCGTTAAGGGAATTAAAGTTACCATGGAAGCAAAATTAATACTTGCTTGAACACCGACACAGGTAATAATACCAACTGTTAGCATTTGACCAAAAGGGTCTTTGCTGGAAACGGCCAATTTAAAACCGGAAACGACCAAATAAACAAAAAGAAATATTATTAATGTGGCTCCTAAAAAGCCAAACTCTTCCGCAATAATGGCAAAAATCGAATCGGTAGTCACCTCCGGTAAAAAAAGAAATTTTTGCTTGGATTGCCCCAATCCCCGACCAAAAAATCCCCCTGTGCCCAGAGCCAATAAAATCTGGCGGACATGATAGGAACTTTCTTTCGCGGAAAAAAAAGATTTCAGAAAGGCAAAAAAACGCTCTCGGCGGTAGGAAGATAATAAAATCAGGGCCGGGGACAAGACAGCGGCAATAACCCCCATTCCGGCAATTTGCCGGAAGGAAACGCCGGAAATAAAATAGATCGAAAATACGGAAGCAATTATAATCACCGCCGTCCCCAAATCAGGCTCCAGAATCAGCAGTCCCAAAACAAGTCCCACCACCGCCAGAAAAGGCAAAAGTCCTTTTTTCTTTTCAAATAGGGAAGAAATATAAATAATTAAAGACAGTTTGGCTAATTCCGCCGGCTGAAACCGGAAAAGCCCTACCGATATCCAGCGCCTTCCCCCATAAACCGTTAATCCGATTTTGGGGATCAAAACCAAAACCAAAAAAAATATAGTTAAAACAAAAAAAACTAAAGCCAGTTTCCGCCAAATCCGAAAGTTTAAAGAGGAAAAAACAAAAAACGAGACTATCCCGAAAAACCACCAAACCATCTGGTGTTTAAAATAGTAAAACTTATCGCCAAAATCCCGCAAAGCGGAAACCGAGGAAGCTTCAAAAATCATCAGTAAGCCGAAAATAGAAAGCGTCAACGGTAAAAAAAGAAAAACATTTCTTCCGGTAAAAAATTTTTTTACTTTTAACATAATCTTTCTTTCAATCTCTCTTTTATTTTTTCTATGAGGTCCTGATATTCCGGCAACAAGTTCCCCTCCCCGTCGCAAACCTTATCGAAGGTATCAATTTTACACAGTTCTATTTCTGGATTAACAATTCTTGACCGGGCCGCCGGCTCCAGCCAAAGGTCGTCTTTCCCTGCGCTTTCCAAAAAATATGCTTCTTTCTTAAAAGAAAGCCGGGAATCGTAAATTCCGGTTTTCACTTCCCCGGTAATTTCCAAGGGGATATTCCGGCTGTTTTTAACCGTAATTTCACTGCCGGAAACAGCCGAAGGCCGGTAGGCAAAATCGCCGATAATTTTTTCCGGAAAAAAGGCCAGCAGGTGATACCCCAAAAGAGGAAAACCACCTTCTTTTTGCTCCAGTTTGGTAAAGAAAGGGACAGAAGCAGTCAACCGGGCGTTATCTTCCGAAAGAAAGACTTCCCCGTCTTCGCTTAACAAAAAATCAAGGCCGAAAAACCCCCGGTATTTTTTTTCCATCATTACTTCCCCGACTTGAGAAGTAATTTTGCCTATCTGCCTGGTTTCTTTATTGGTTAACTCTATTGGCCAGCTTCGCCCACCGGTTCCCCCTTCGGCCGAGGTTAACCATCGATTGGCTTTTATTTGTATTGCCGGGTTGCCGGCCAAAATTTTATTCTGATAAATTACCGCGTTATTAAGCAGGGTAATGCCCTTAATAAACCGGGATAGTTTGACTTCCTTTTGGCCATATTTCCGCTGAAGCGTCAGTAAATCGCTTTCCTCTCTGATAAAAAAAGTGGTATTACCCGCCCAGCCGCGGCCAAACTGAATTACCAGGGGTAAACTATATTCAGCCATTTTCTCTTTAAAGACAATCTTGGAAAGGACAATTATTTCCCCCGCAGAAGTTTTAATACCTTTTTTCTGGCAGATTTCAAAAAATTCAACTTTATCTTCAAAAATCCGGTTGACTTCTACCAAGTTGCCAAGCAAATTAAAACCATATTTTTGGGCCAAAATTTCAATTTTCTTTTGCGGCTTAAAAAAAAGGATATTGGGTCTTTCCCTTTTAGCTTTTTCTTTAATAAAAGAAAGTACCTCTGGAGAACTTAAAATCATTCCCGCATTTCTTAATAAAAAGTTCCTTTTCCCAACCGCTCTCTCTAAACAAAAAACCGAAATGCCCTTTTTCTTTAAAATATCGACCAAGGGGTGATCATCCAGACAAACAATATGAAAATTAGGTAATAAATTTTCTAAACCGATTCCCCGGCCGACATTATTTGTCACATAAAAAACAGGTTCTTTAATAATCTCTAATAAATTTTTCTCCATTTTAATATTTCCTGCCCGTTAATAAACAAACTGTTTCACCCACTGGCCAATTACTTTGCTTTGCTTTTTGCCAAGCCGCTACTGCCAAAGCGCCTTCCTCAGAAGTAGTTATTCCTTTAGCTTCTAAAATTCTTTGACAGGCCAGAATTTCCTGATTATTAATTATCCATCCCGAACCTTTGGATTCTTTTACTGCCGCAATCACTTGATTTCTAAGAGGAGAAAACTTGGCCACTAATGCTTCTGCCAAGCTTTTTTCTTCCGCTTGAAAGTCGTTGGTAAAAAAAGAGGCAATAGGGTAAACCGCGGCACTTTGACAAACATGGACTTTCGGAAGATATCCCAATTTTTTAAAGCCTTTAAAAATTCCCAAAAGCATTACTCCGCTGGAAACAGGAATAAAAATATCTTCAGGAAGCTTATCTTTTTCCGCCAGTTCAAAGGCAATAGTTTGATAGCCTTCACTTCCAAATTCACTTCGCGAAGGTCGTAAATTTAAAAAGTTGTTTTTTTGAGAAAATTTCATGGCTTCACTCACTGGCCTGGGAGAGATAAAAATTTTGGCTTTCAACTCCTCCAATTTTTTTAACTTTCCCGGATTAATGGAAGGGGCCACGAAAGCGTAAAGATTAATCCCGGCAATCTGCGAATATTTGGCGGCGGCAATCGCCGCATTGCCCGAAGAAGACAAAACCAGGTCCTTTTTACCACCAGAATAAGCCCAGCTGACCAAGTAAGACATCCCCCGGTCTTTAACTGAACCGGTGGGGTTCTGGTCTTCCCTTTTAAGACTTACGGTTTCTTCAAGGGTATTTTCACCGGTTTTGCCTTCACCCAAGGTAAGCTGAAACGGCTCGGGAACTTCAGTTAAGAAAGAAGCATACCGCCAGATCCCTTCCTTACCCAAGTCCGCTTTAAGTTCAAATTTTATCTTGCTTTTTTTCACCGATTATTCTAATATCTTATCTATCAAGTTGACTCTTAAGTTAACCTTTATAATTATATTACATTGGAGCTAAAAATGACGAAAACGATTAAATGTCCGGATTGCGAAAAGGTAATTATTGTTCCCGACGATGCCCAAGTAGGGGAAATTATCGAATGTTCGAACTGCGGTAACGAATTTGAGATCATTTCCTTAAATCCCCTGCAAACCGCTGTCGTTATCGAAGAAAAAGGCTAAGCCCAAATTTTTAATCTTTTAATTCCGTCTCTTTTGGCAGTCAGTAAATATTTTTGCCCGTAATTTTCGTTCTCGGCGGTTTTTTCTAACCAAGTCTGAGCACCGAGATTTAAATCCGGATTAATTACCATAATTTTATCCGAATGAACTCCTCTGGCAAGAGAAGTTTTCTTGGATGAATGGGCATACTCAATTTCCTTAACCCTTCCCGACTCTCTCGTTATCCCAATTACCACCGCAACATGCTTTCCGCCATCCAAACGAATCAGATCACCGACAACAATATCGTTTACTTTCTCAACTGATACCACCACTTTTTCGTCGGTCAACATCCGCACATTCGCCCGGCAAAGAAGTTTTCCTCGGCAGTTGGGGATATCGTCAGCAAGACCGTTTCCTCCCTTCTCCCGGTCAAGGACATCAAGCATGGCAAAAACAAAACCGGAACAATCAACACCAATTTTTTTTCTCCTCATAAAGGAGAGAATTTTATCTGAATTCATTTTAGATAAGTCGAGCCCCTCTTTTCTGGCTTCCTCTTCGGTGGCTGAGATAATCTGCATCGGAGTTCCTTTTCCGCCATAAGGTCCATAAACCATCCTTTTTAAAAGATTCATCCAATAGGGGCAGCAGATCTCTTTCCCCCCAATCAGCAGGTGGGTATATAGGTGAAACAACTCTTGAAGCGCCCGCGAAGATTCAAACCCATTCTCTAATTTTTGATTTTTGCCTTTTGCCTTTTGCATTATCATTAAATATACGAAAGCCACAAGCCAAAAATGGCCAAAATAAAAGCGGCCAACCAGGCCCGCATGACAATTTTCGGTTCTTCCCAACCGCGGTTTTGCAGCCAAAGATGAAAAGGGGCGACGGCAAAAGCTTTCCGTTTAAAAAATTTCTTGGAAAGAATTTGAATTAAACTGGAGCCGACTTCAATGATAAAAATCCCCCCGATGATGATTAAAGCCACAAATTTACCGATTAAAAGCCCAATCACTGCCAACGTAGCTCCAAAAGAAAGTGCTCCCACATCTCCCAAAAAAATTCTGGCCGGATAAACATTAAAATATAAAAAGGCGATAAGAGACCCGATCCAAATGGCAATAAAAACGGAAAGAGGTGTATCTAAAACTGTCGAGGAAAGTATCCAGAAAGCAAAAAGACAAATCAGTAAAACTCTCGATGAAAGTCCGTCTAAGCCGTCGGTGATATTAAAGGCATTGGCAAAAGTGACAATGGCAAAGGCGGCCAAAGGAATAAAAACCGGCCCCAAATGGAGTACGCCCCAGGAGGGGATGTTGACGATACTCAGACCTAAATTAAAATACATCATGGAACTCACTATGAAAGCGAGTATCCATTGAATGAGGAATTTATGCCTAAGTCTTAAGCCAAAAAAACCGCTTTTCTCAAAACCAAAAAATTTCTTAATGTCGTCATAAAGACCTAAAAGCCCAAAAGAAATAAACGTAAAAAAGAGAATATTGAGCTCATCCATCATTTTAAAAGAGGTCCGTATATAAGTTCCCCAAAAGGATAAAAGTGGAAAAAGAATCAGATACAAAAGAAAGGTGATACCAATAACCAAAAGACCGCCGCCAACCGGCGTCCCCGCTTTCGAATTATTGAATTTATCAAAGATTTTTGTGCGAACCCCCTCGGTGTCTTTCGTCTGTTGAACGCGGCGGTAAAACTTCAACTTGTAAAGAAGGCTGATGAAAGGAACCACCAAAATACTGGTAATCAAAAAAGAAAAAATCAGTAAGCCCAGATAAAGGGAAATCATGCAGAGTTTATTTTACACATCTTTTTAACCTCAGACAAGTAGAACAGGAATCGTAATGGTGGCAAACCACTTCTTTGCAACCAACCTCTTCCCCCCGCAAAATCATAATCACTCTTTCCAAATGCCTTAAGAGCGAAGCCTTTAAGTAAAGCAAGTCGCCTTTTTTAAGAATACCTTTTAAAATTTCGGCGGCCCGGGAAACATCTTTGGCCCAAAAAAGTTGAGACTTTTTCAAACCATTCTTTTCTGCTTCCTCAAGGATACACTTGGTTAATGGTCCCACTCCGACGACTAAATCAATCTTTAATTTGGCCGCTTCTTGACCAACTTCCTTATGCATCTTCTCCGCCAATTCCCCCAATTCTCCCATTTCTCCCAAAACTGCCACTTTCCGGCCCGGAAATTCGGCCAAAGACCTAAGCCCAGCAAGGGTGGAAGCGGGATTAGCCCGTCTGGCATCATTTATTAAAACCGTTCGCATCGGTCCGGGTTCAATGCTTAATCTCCCGGCAAGAGGAGTCAATTCCGAAAGCTTTTCTAATATTTTTTCTTTTTTTACTCTCTGTTCCCGACCGATTAGATAGGCAACTAAACAAGCATAAACTGCCGGATAACCCAAAAGTCCGGTTCTAACGGAGATAATTTCACTTCTATCGTGAAGATCAAATTCTGTCTGATAAAGACCTATCTTAATCTTATCTGCCCAAACATCGGCCTTATTGCTTAATCCGTAAAAAAACTTTTTTCTCATAAATTCCTCGCCGACTTTTCGGGAAAGCTCATCGTCATAATTAAAAACGGCAAAGCCTTTCTCAGGCACTGACTTCATCAGTTTTGTCTTTTCAAGAATAATATTTTTAAGAGAGCCCAGGTGTTCTTCATCTGAATGAACCGGAGTAATTCCCGTTAAAACGGCAATTTTGGGTTTAACCAGAGATAAATGTTTGTCCATTTCTCCAATATGATCCACCCCATACTCCAAGACCAGCCGTTCGTTCCAAATTTTGGTTTTAAGAATAGTAATCGGCAGGTTGAAAATTGTATCTAAATTTAAATCGGTCTGATTGACAGAAAATTTGGCAGATAATACTTTGGCAATGGCCACAGTGGTAACTGTTTTTCCATAACTGCCCGTCACCCCAATGACGGTTAACTGTAAATTAATATTCAGCCAGATCTTTGCCAAAATTCTTCTTAGTGAATGAAAAAGTTTCTTCATGTTTTTTTTCTTCTGATATCTGCCCCCAAAGATTTTAATCTTCCGTCAAGGTTTTCATAACCACGATCAACATGCTCGACACCGATAAGTTCACTTTCACCTTTAGCAATTAAAGAAGCCAGCATCAGGGACGCTCCGGCCCTCACGTCGGTAATTTCCTGAGCAGTAGCTTTTAACTCTGTCGGGCCGGAAATTTTGGCTGCGTGGAAATACTCCGGCCGGTCATCTTCCAAATTAAAGTTGTAAACTTCTTCAGGACTGCCGATTTTTGGGTTAAAAAGCTCTATCTTGGCCTTCATTTTTTTTAATTCCTCCACAAAAGCAAAACGGTTTTCAAAAATCGTCTCATGGACAATAGAATCACCCCTTGCCTGGGTCATCAAAACACTCCAAACAGCCATCCAATCGGTCATAAATCCCGGATAGGGTTGGGTAGCGATATCGGCCGCCTTAAGTTCGCCTTTGTAAAAAAAATGGATACCCCTTTTGGTTATTTCAAATCCCCCGTTAATTTTTTTAAGCATCGTCAAAAAAGCCCTCAAATTTTTTTCTTCGGCGTGAAGAACGGAAATATCGCCTTTGGTGGCCAAGGCGGCGCAGGCAAAGGTGACTGCCTCGTTGCGGTCGTACATAATTGTATAGTCGGCCGGCTTTAATTCAGCCACTCCTTCGACCACAATCGTCCGGGGTTCGGTCCTTCTGATGTTGGTTCCCATCAAATTCAAAAAGGCAATCAGGTCGTCAACTTCAGGTTCGGCGGCGGCGTTTTCCAAAATTGTTTTCCCTTCGGCCATGGCGGCGGTAATAATCATCACGTCTGTCCCGCCGTGGGTATTTTTAGGGAAAGTAAAATTCCCTCCCTTAAGCCTTTTGACCATAATCTCGTAGTGATCAGGAAAAGTTTTTATTTCTGCCCCTAAAGCTTTAAATCCCTCTAAATGGCGGTCAATTGGCCTCCGGCCGATCTGACAACCACCGGGGTTGGGAATAATGGCTTTGCCAAAACGATGAATTAAAGGACCGACAAAATAAGTCGAAGCTCGGGAAAGTTTACCGCTGCTATGGGTAAGGATCTGTTTTTGCAGGTTTTCACCGGAAACCTGCAAGACATGATTTTCGCCGAAAATAACTTTTCCGCCAAGGTCGGTGATAATTTCTGCCGTGGAGGCAATGTCACCAATTTTGGAAAAATTGTGCAAAGTCGAAAAGCCGTCGGCAAAAAGAGCGGCAATCATTAATTTAAATCCAGAATTTTTCGCTCCGCAAAGTGAAACTTCACCTTTTAGAGGATTACCTCCCCTAACCACAAATTTATTCATTAGAATTCTCCAATTCTAAGAATTTCTTCTTTTAAATCAATATTGAATTTATTTTTAACTTCACTTTTAACCAAATCTATTAAGGCAACCACGTCCGACGCTTTGGCGTTGCCGGTATTAATAATAAAATTGGCATGTTTTTCGGAAACTTGGGCTTCGCCGATTTTCTTTTCCTTTAAACCGCACTTCTCGATTAGCGCGCCGGCGGAAAGTGGTTTGGGATTGACGAAAACGCAGCCGGCGGAAGGCTCTTTAGGCTGGCCGCTTCTCTTTTTCAGATTCTCATCAATTTGTTTTTTAATTTTCTCCGGATTACCGCTGCTTAATTCTAATTCCACCTCCAAAATTACCTCTTTACCGCCCTTAAAACGGCTATACCGATAATCAAATTTACATTCATCTTTACTTAGCCATTTAATTTCTCCCTCCGGTGTTAATACCTTAACTCGAATCACCTTTTCACTCAAACTTTTCTGCCAAGCTCCGGCATTGCAGGCAACAGTCGCGCCAACTGTTCCCGGAATACCTGCCATAAACTCGATGCCTATAACAGAATTATTAATTAACTCATGTAACAAACTCACAATGGTTGCTCCTGCTTCGACATTAATTTTAATTTTTGAGTTTTGTTTTTGAATTTTGATTTTTGAATTTTGCACTTTTACAACTATTCCTCTTATGCCTTTGTCCCCCACCAAAATGTTTGAACCCGCTCCTAGAATGAAATAGGGAATATTCATTTCCCTCACTACCCCCAAAACATTCACCAGTTCTTCTTCAGATTCTGCCTTCCAAAACAAATCCGCCGGGCCGCCGATTTTAAAAGTCGTATAATTAGACATTAATTCATTAACCCGAACCTTATCTTCTCCCAATATTTTGACAATTTTCTTATTTTTTTCGTCCATAATTCTTAATTCCTGCCTGCCGGCAGGTATGGCTTAATTCTTTTATTGTCTCCGCAATCAGATTAGTAAATCTTAATCCTCCGGAAGACATAAAAACAATCACGTCTCCCGTTTTTGTTTTATCCATCAAAAAACTTAAAATTTTCTCGTCCACCGGCTCATAAAAAACTTTTTTCTGGGTTTGGAAAATTGCTTCCGAAATATCTTTTCCGGTCACTCTTTTTTCTTTGGGAATTTCCTTTAAAAATTTTACCTTGCCGACCACCACTTGGTCAGCTTGGTCAAAAGCACCCGCATACCAGGAAAGACTTTCGGAAAATTTAAGCCCGGTCATTGACGGGTCAAAAACACAAATAATTTTTTCTTTCGGATAATGTTCTTTTAAGGCTTGAAGGGCCACTTTTACCTTAAGCGGATGCTGACTAAAATCCCAATATAAAAGCCTTCCGCCAATTTTTCCCAAAAATTCCAGTCTGGTCTTAATTCCTTTAAATTCCTCTATTGCTCCTTTAACAACTTCGTCTTTGATATTAATTTCTCTGGAGATTACCACTGAGACGCAAATATTTTCTAAATTGTACTTTCCCAAAAGAGTGGTTTTAAACGGAAAGTCTCCCTCTGGCGTCTGAACAATAAAACTAGTTATTTCTTCACTTACGGAAAAACTTTTAATAAAATATGAAGCTTTTTTATGGTCAAAAGAATAACTGACCTTCCTGCATTTGGCTTCTTTCAAAACTGCCTCATCCACGGAATCAAGATTATAAACCAAAAGCCCGTCAGGAGGAATAAGTTTAACCAAAGCAACGAAGGCTTTTAAATACTCCTCTTTGTTTTTAAAAATTTCCGGGTGGTCATATTTAGTGGCGGTGAGAATTAAGTATTTCGGCTGGTAAAACATAAACTTGGGTGGATCACTGTTTTTTAAAGAAGGCGGCTCGTCGCCTTCAACCACCGAATAGTCGGAATCGGTAATTTTTAACCCATCTTTAAGGTTAAGGGGAATACCGCCGGTCATGTAAGAAGGATTTAGGCCGGCTTTTTGCAAAATCCAGGCTAAAATCGCGGAAATTGTCGTTTTACCATAAGTACCGGCGACCACAATGGAATTTTTTTTAATTAAATATTTTTGCAGTATTTCCGGATACGAGTAAACCGGATGCCCGGAATTCAAAGCCGATTCGTATTCCGGATTATAGGGATCAATAATTAAAGCGCTTCGGCCAACCACAAAAAAATCAGCATCCGAAGGGATGTTGCCAGCCTGATAACCCCGAAAGTAGGCAATGTCGTTTTCTTCCAAATAAGTTGAAATCGGCGGGTAAACTTTTTCCTGATCCGAGCCGGTTACCTGCCAGCCCAAGTCTTTAAAGGCTTTGGCCAAAGGCGCCATGGCTTTCCCGGCAATACCGATAAAGTGTACTTTTTTCATGGTAATGTCCTAAAAATTTACTCGAATACCAAAATTATTCAATATTACTGAAAGATTTGTTTGGTAAAATTTCTCTAAATACTCTTTATCTTTAAATAAAAATTCTTCACTTCTTCTTTGTATTAATTTTTTAAGCTCCGTTAAGTTTTTCGACCAAGAAAAGCCGTTAAAAAATTCTATTCCTTTAAATTCGGTTTTATAAAGGCTGACCTCCTGATAGCAAGTTCCCAAATAAATATATTTATGGTGATTCTCTTTAGCCAAATTAACCGCTTCCAGCATCATTCTCGCCCCAAGATTTTCTCTTAAAAAGTTAAGGTTGTAAAAGGCATGAGCATATTGCATTAGGTTATTGTTAGCAAAACAAACGGCATAACCAACTTCATCCCCCTCATTATTTTTGAAAACTAAAACTTGATTATAGACCTGCCCGGAAAAAATACTTTTAATGGCCGGAACAGGAAAGACGTCTTTGCCTAACCGTTTTTCGGCGTAATCATGACAAAGTTTTTGAACTTCAATTGAATAATTGAATTGAGAAAGAGGCACTAAACTGGCAGAAATACCTTCAGTTTTTTTCAAAATCCGCCGGTTTTCACTGGACAACTCAAAGAGACTTAAATCCACCCGGACGTTGCGGCAAAGATAATAAACAGAAGACAGACTTCTGATCGGCAAAAAACCGTTACCGTAAATTTTATTAATATCGTCGCCTTCCTCTTTTAACAACCAAACCTGATAAGGAAAATGGTATTTACTGTAATCCGCTTTAAATTCACCGAAAAATAATTTCATGGTTCTTCCTCCTTTAATATTTTTTTAACGGTTTCTTGATCGCTCCAAGGATATTCCGTCGCGCCGAAACACATCGACTGCTCATGACCCTTACCGCAGATTACCACAATATCGTCTTTCTTTGCCTCTTTAAGGGCGTATCTTATCGCCATTTCTCTATCGGGAATAATTTTTGGTTCCGCGCCGGCTCTTCGGCAACCGGCCGCAATCTCCTCACAGATTTCCCCTGCTTTTTCCGTCCGCGGATCCTCTGCCGTCAGAATAACCAGATCGGCAATTCTTCCGGCAACTGCTCCCATCATTAGTCTTTTTCCCCGGTCTCTTAAGCCGGCCGCACCAAAAACCGTTATTAATCGGGAACCTTTCAAAAGTTGCTCTTTTAAGGCCGTCAGCGCCTGCTTAAGGCCATTGGGAGTGTGGGCAAAGTCCACCACCACCTTAAAGATCTGTCCTGCTTTTATTTCCTCCATTCTTCCTTTAACACCGGGGAAAGCCGCCACTGCTTTTTTAATCACCGCCTCGTTCACCCCTAACTTTGAGGCGGTGGCAATCGCCGCGAGGCAGTTTGCCTGATTATATTCACCTAAAAGTTGGGTTCTAAAAACAAATTTCTTTGGCGTAAAGTCTGCCTCATTTTTTAAACTATAGGTAATTATTTCATTACCGAGTTTTGATCTTATCAATTCAAATGAACTGTCATCTTTGTTTAAAACCGCAATTTTGGCTCTTTTTAGAAGTTTCAGCTTTGCCTGTCGGTAACTTTCAAGGGTTTTATGGTAATCCAAATGTTCACGGGTAATATTAGTCAGCACTCCAATTTCGAAATTAATACCCAAAAACCTGAATTGGTCCAGGCCATGAGAAGTTGCCTCCAAAACGACATATTTAACGCCGGAGTCAGCCATCCGGCGCAAAAGCTTTTGCAGAAGCCAGGGGTCGGGCGCGGTAACGTGGAAACCAGTATCAATCTCTTCACGGCCGATTTTGGCGGAAACGGTGGAAACCATAGCCACGGCCAGCCCCGCTTCTTTTAGAATCTCATAAATCAGGCTGACCGTGGTTGTTTTACCATCCGTGCCGGTCACCCCGATAACTTTTAGCCTCCGGGAAGGAAAACGATAAAAAAGAAGTGCCGAAAGCGCCAAAGGCAAGTGCTTCAGATAATTGACCGCTTTCTGCGGGATTAGGCTTCGAGTATCCATAATCACCACCATTATTATATCATTCTGTATCTATTTCACGCTGGTTGGAATGTGCCAAAGCCGGAAAATATCCTTGGCAATCTCAAACCATAAAGGCGCCGCTGTTTCCGAACCCCAAGGAGACGATTTAGGCTCATTTAAGCTTACCAGCATGACAAATCTAGGTTTGTCGGCCGGGGCAAAACCAATAAATGAGGCCACGGTTTTTTGAGGATCATAATGTCCGGCAATCGGAATTTGGGCCGTACCGGTCTTTCCCGCAATCAGATAGCCTTTGGGCTTGGCCCATTTTGCCTCGCCTTTTTCCACTGCCTCAACCATCATGGCGGTAATTTGTTCCGCTGTTTCAGCAGAAATGGGATTGCCTTTTTTTACGGGATCAATGGTAATCGATCGGCTGTCATCAAAAATTTTTCTAACTACTTGTGGTTGAAAAAGAATTCCACCGTTAGCAATAGCCGAGACGGCAGTAATCATCTGAATAGGTGTCACGGCAATTCCTTGGCCGAAACTGGCCGTGGCCAAATCAATCTCCCGCCAATCATTTTTATTTCTTAACTGCGGTGAGGCTTCTCCTTGAAGATCAATCCCAGTTTTATCTCCAAACCCAAATTTTTTAAGATAATCATAAAAACGGCTCGAATTAATTTTCTCTCCAACATAAATCATCCCTACATTATCAGAATGAACGATAATATCCGTTATTGAAGAGTTAGGGTAATATTTATCATTCCAAGTTTTAATTGTGTAATCAGATATTTTTTTAGGTCCATTACAACTTGGGCATAAGTCGTTTGGTCTAACTGCTTTAGTATCTAAACCAATCGCCATAACAATAGTTTTAAATATTGAACCCGGTTCGAAAGAGGAAGAAATCACCGGATTGCGGAAAAGTTCCGGATCAAAAATGGAATAATTTGCCTGATCGTAACTGGGAAACGAAGCCATGGCTAAAATTGCCCCGTCTTGAGGATCCATAATAGTTACGCTTCCCGCAGAAGCACCATATTTTTCTAAGCCCTTTTTTAAATGATTTTCCGCCAAAAACTGCAGCGGCCGGTCCAAATTCAAAAATAAATTTCTACCCGCGATTGTTTTTTCTTCAATCTGCCAGGAAACTGGCATTGGCCTACCCAAGGCATCCTGTTCAAAATTTCTTTTGCCTGTCTTTCCTTTAAGCTCATTGTCAAAATAGCCCTCTAAGCCAAAATAACCCATTTCCTGCCCCTGTTCATCCGAACCAACAAAACCCAGCAACTGAGCCGAAAGCGAAGCTTCCGGATAGAATCTTTTGGGATATTCCTCAAATCCTAATCCCGCAATCGCCATCTTTTCTATTTTTTCTTTTGTTTCCTCATTTAAATTTTTTAATAATGGCACCCATAACATATTTTTATTGGCAAGACTACTGATCTTTAATTCTTTTCCATCGCTAAATTCTTTCAATTTATCAATGATTTCGGAGAATGATATCTTCACCTGCTGGGGATTGGCATAAAGAAGAAAATTTGGCTGATTTAGGACTAAAGGAAAATTATCCGCCGTAAAAATTTTTCCTCTTTCCACCGGTAAATCAATGAAGGCAGAATATTGCTGTACGGACAAATTGGTCAGCTCTTTGCTTTTTACCACTTGCCAAAAGAATAGTTTCGCCATGATTAATAAAAAAAAGAATAAAAAGAAAAACGAGAGTAATTTAATTCGCTTTACCATTTCATCGGCGAAGGGCAATTGAAAGGTCATTATTCGACTGGATTTCCGCCAATTTGACAAAACCGTTCTCGCCCACTTCTTTAGAAAGAGAAGTACAAGAAACACTCGAAGCAATTTCCAGCTCGAGTTTCTGGTTACTGTTTTTTAATCCTATAATTTCTTGGTCAAGAGTATGGTCGGAATCACCGTAGGTTACGGTCTGGCTCATCAACAAAAGCTGAGCAATAATTACCAAAATTGTCAGCAAAATTAATTTTTTCATAATAATTTTTCTGCGACCCTTAATTTGGCACTTCTGGCCCGCGGGTTTTCATTTATTTCTTCCTCCCCGGGTTCTACTGGTCTTTGAGTAATGATTTTTAAAAGTCCTTCTTTTTCTTTTTCCCAAAAAAACTTTTTAACGATCCCGTCTTCTAAAGAATGAAAGGAAAGGATTACTAGTCTTCCTTTCTGGTTCAAAAGCTCCACTGCCTGAGGCAGGGCCTCTCTCAAATTATTCAGCTCGTCATTAACCGCAATTCTTAAAGCCTGAAAAATCCTCGTTGCCGGGTGAGTCCGATCAAACTTTCCTCTTGGCGGTGCCGATTTGACAATAATTTCGGCCAACTCATCACAAGTTTCAATCTTTTTTGTCTCCCGCTCCCTACAAACGGCTCGGGCAAAACGACGAGCAAATTTTTCTTCACCCAATTTCGAAAACAGTTCTTCCAATTCTTTTTCACTCAGAGCATTGATCAAATCCTTCGCTGTCACTGATAACTCCGGATCCATTCTCATATCCAAAGGTCCTTCTAAATTAAAGGAAAAACCTCGCTCTGCTGTTTCTAGTTGATGACTGGAAACACCCAAATCAAAAAGAATGCCGTCCACTTTGGTAAAGTCATTTTCCTTGGCAATTTCCCCAATTCGGGCAAAGTTTCCCTTGACTATTACCACCCGGGAGGGGGATGGGCAGGCCGAAAAGCGGATTTTTGCATTCTTTATGGCGTCGGGATCCTGATCAATCGCCAGAAGCCAACCTCCCGCCTTAAGAATTTCTTCGCTATGACCTCCCCCTCCCAAAGTGGCATCAATGTATCTTTCCTCGGGTTTGATCCTCAAAAAAGCAATGGTTTCTTTTAAAAGTGCGGGCGTATGGTAAACACCTTTTTTAAACATTTGCACCCGTCAGTTTATTCGCAATTTCTTCTTTATGCTCATGCAAATACTTTTCGTATTCTTCCCAGGATTTTTTATCCCAAACTTCCACATATTTATTTAACCCCAAGAAAACGATTTCCTCGCCAACCTTGGCATACTCCCGAAGATAGGCTGGCAGAATAAATCTTCCCTGTTCATCTAAAGTTACTTCTGAGGCCTCACCCAACAAAAACCGGTTGGTGTCCCTGGCTGTCCCCTGCATAAACGGTTTGCCTTCCGTCCCCTCTACCAAAGAGCGCCAATCCTTGCCGGAAACAATCATCAAAGCGTTCTCGTAGCCGGCAGTAACCACCAAATCGTCACCCAGGTCTTCGCGGAACTTTTTCGGAAAAGCTGTTCTACCCTTAGGACTAATTTTTGCTCTGAATTGACCGATTAACATCTTCCACCTTTCACCATTTTACACCACTTTTCTCCATTATGATTAGGAAAATAATCGTTGTCAAGTCCCCAAACAGCCTCGGTAAAAAATCTTAAGCCTTCATGAAAAAACCTTAGAAAGAACCGGAAAATTATTGCGCCAGAATAAAGAGAGAGGCTCCGGAGGATTCCGCTTTGGCCAAGTTATCGGAAATTATCGTCGCCAACTTTTGCCAGCCGCTGCTATTATAAGCATAGATAACTGCACGGCTAAGGTCGGTTTTAAAAGAAACGGTGGCCTTGCCGGAAAATGAAGGAAAAACCGCATAAGGAAGGCTTTTGGCAATTACCCCCGGCGGCAGTTGGGCCAACAACCCGATACTCGAAGCAATCAGGTAAACAGAATTGGTGGGAAGGCTGGCTTTAAGCATAAAAACCCCGTCCCCGGTGGAAAAGCCGTCGGCGGCAGCTTCCTTTCCTTTTTGAATCCGGTAAGCGGTTTCATATTTTTCCCCGCCGACAAATTTGATGCTCAAGGCTCCCTCAGTGACATTTTCGTCATATTTATACTTGCAGGTTCCGGTGGTACAACTGGCGCTGCCGAAAAGAACTTTTTTGGAGTATTCAGTGGCCCCGTTTAAATCTACCGGAACTCCTCCTGTACTCACTCCGCGTTCAATTTTGCTTCCTTCAAAATCGGCAAAATAAGTAAGATCATAATCCAAACCTTTAGTGTCCTGGGGAATCTTTTTTATTTCCATAGTCACCCAATGGCGATCAGCGGTGGGCAACAAAGAAACATAAGGTCGTTCTTTGATTGATTGTTCAATCGGTTTAGTGGGAACAGGAGTTGGTTCTGCGTTAGGAAGAGTTTCGGTAGTCGTCTTTTTAAGACCGCAACCGCTTAAAAGCAGTGTCGTCACCAAAAGACTGATGAAAATAAAAACCTTCTTCACTTAAGTTTATTTTGAAAATAAGCAAGTAATTTGTCAACAGGCAGTCTTTCCTGTTTGGTGGTATCTCGATCGCGGACCGTTACCGTGCCGTCCTCGAGGGTTTGAAAATCGACGGTGACACACCAGGGGGTGCCGATTTCATCCTGAGAGAAATATCTTTTGCCGATATTTCCCCGATCATCCCAGGCGGTTTTTATGGTAAATTTTAAACTGTCGTAAATTTCTTTAGCTTTATTCACCAAATTTTCTTTATTTGCCAATAAAGGAAAAACCGCCACTTTATACGGGGCAACTTTAGGATTAAGTTTTAAAATCACTCTTTCTCCTTCTTTTCTATATGCGTCCAATAATAAAAATAAGAAAGTGCGGTCAACCCCACCGGAAGTTTCTATTATCTGCGGAATGAATGTCTCATTGGTTTCAAGGTCTTTATAACTCAAATCTTGTCCGGAATATTCACCGTGTCTAGATAAATCCCAATCTCCGCGCCAATGAATACCTTCCATTTCGCTACCGTCAAAGGGAGATGCCTGATATTGAATATCAAAAGCTTTCTTGGCGTAATGAGCTAATTTTTTATGTTCAAAAAAGACTAAATTTTCCGGATGATTAAATAGTCCTTGATACCAATCCATCCTTGCTTTTTTCCAATATTCAAACCACTTATCCATTTCTGAAGGATGACAAAACCATTGAAGATCCCATTGCTCAAATTCCCTTTGTCTAAACAAAAAATTTCCGGGAGTAACTTCATTTCGAAAAGCCTTTCCTATTTGACAAATTCCCAAAGGAATTTTTAATCTGGAAGATTGCCAGACATTTTTATAATCCAAATAAATTGTTTGACAGGCTTCACCGCGAAGATAAGTTTTGACTTTTTCTCCTTCTATCACTCCTAATTCAGTTGGAACAAGGATATTGTAATTACGGGGCTCGGTAAGTTCCCCCTTACAATCAGGACATTGGTTATCTTTTAAATCATCGGTCTTAAAACGATGGTGGCACTTTTTACATTCCGAAAGCGGATCAACAAAACTTTTGACGTGACCGGAAGCTTCCCATACTCTGGGATGAGTGATTATTGCTCCGTCAATTCCGACGATATTTTCGTGCTCCACCGTCATCCATTGCCACCAAAGTCTTTTAAGATTATTTTTCATTTCCACTCCCAGCGGACCATAATCATAAAAGCCTTGAAGACCGCCGTAAATTTCCGAGCCGGGAAAAACAAATCCGCGTCTTTTGCAAAGTGAAACCACTTTTTCCATCAAATCCATATTTTCAGTATACCAACACCAATATCAAAACTCAAAGATTAAAGATCAAATTTATAATTTCTAATTTCATTTACTCTGGCATCTTTTTAAAAAGTTTTTGCTTTTTAGTCCTCTTTCAATTATCTGTTCGATATATAAACAGACATTAAAGTTGGGCAAAAAAGCTTTTTGTTTTGGCCAAAAACCCAGCAGTTTTAGAAGATTGCCGCCGAAAGAATCTATCTGCGCTGAAAGTAAATTTTCTTCCGTTTCGTTTATTTTTTTTAAGGAAGAAACCAAAAATTCATAAACTTCTTTCTGCTCGCTGGCCTCGGCGGTCAGTTTATCCAAGATTTCACAAATTTCATAAGCCGCAGCCACTTTTTCTAAATTTTTCCGCCATCCGGAAAAAGTTTCTATTGTTTCCGCTTCAGTAAGAATATCCATTCCCCTGCCTTTGGCCGCCAGAAAAGAAATCATGTTAAAAATTTCCAAACTTCCTCCTTTTTTGGAAGTCACTCTTCTAACTCCTTTGGCTACAAAAGTCAGTTTGCCGTAGTGTTTAGTAAAAATCGTCACCAAACGGTCCGCTTCACCGAAGTTGCTTCTTTTAAGAACTACCCCTTCACTTTTGTATATGTTCATCTACCACTTAAGCTCTTTATCCGTTCTTAATTCAAATTCCTGTTTCTGGCCGTTAAAATCAACAGTCATATCGTATTTTTCCACCCCCGCCTGTTTTTGAATGAGCAGGCGGTAGGGAGTACCCTTTTCCACCTTAAAGGGCAATTTGTATTTAAAGGTAACTTTAGTGCTGCTTTGCGGACTTAAGGGATACTTGTCCCCGTAAAATGCTTCAAAAACGGTTTTCCCCAGTTCTTCGTAGACGTTGGGCTTGATCTCCGAACCGGTAACCTCAATAAGTTCACTACCCTTAGGGACATAAAGTCTGATCCAATCACGGTAAAGTCCATTAAGACAAAGGCCGCCCTTCTCCAGATTACAATTGGAAGGAGGATAGGGATTATTGTAGGTCACCTCAATTGTTTTGGTAATAGTTCCGTCGGCCGCCATTTCTATTTTTTCATTGATTTTTTGTTTAATAAAAAGGTTTGATTTGGCGCCGGCGAAATTGGCATCAACCAGCAGTTGGTAATCGCCGTTAAATTCTTTCACCCGACCGGCAAGATTAAAAGCCTCTACCGCTTTCTGGGCTTTTTCGTCAAAAAGATAAAATAAAACATGTTTTTCTTGAACCGCAGTTAAAACGACATTAACCAGCTCCCCGATTTTTGATTTGGGGCTGTTAAAAGCGTTGGCTAAAATGGAATTCATTAAAGGACCGATTACTGATTTCCGCGAAGTATTTAAAGCACTTAATGGCTTGTCGGCAATTTCTTCCAACCGGTAAACTACCTGCGGGCAGTTACAGCGCTTGTCAATTTCTGCCGAGAAATTGCCGAATTCCGGCACGCCAATTTGGCCCAAAACCTTTAAAAGCCCGGCCAACAGTTTGGTATCGACCGCAATTACGCCGTCCACTTTCTTTGCCCCGCGGATTTGGTTATTATAAATATTCATAAACGGCTCCATGGAAACGGCAAAATCGGGAGAAAGATTCATGTCCCGTAAATAAAAATAGGGAACGTTTTTGTGGAATTTCTTAATGGGGTCGGGTGCCGGAATTTTCTTGCCCCAGGCGGCATCCAGCGAATAGATATCTTCGGATAAAATGGGCGTAATTTTTCCCTTGTCAATTTTAAGAATTCCGTAGGCCGTCATAAAGCCTCCGGTGGGTCTTAACTCCGCATCGTTCTGAAAAAGAACAAAATAATATTTCGGAGTGTTAACCCCCATCAGGTCAGGAGCCACTTCCAGAAGCGGTTTGGCGTCGTTAACTAAAGAAGAAGCCTGATCAAGACCGGAAATGGCCGAAGTCAATATTTCCCGAATTTTAATCCCCTTGTAATCTTCCGGATACCGGCGGGGGTCAACCTGATCCATTTCCTTCCTGGCTGTTTCCAGTTCGGCGCCGATTTTATCGAGTTCCGGCCTGATTTTATCGAGTGTCGTCACCAGAAAAGTAACCCGATCCATGGTGGTTTTCCCGGAATCAGAAGCGGTCTTGTCTCCCCCCAAACCGATAATGTCGGCGTAGGGAACAATGGCTTCCACCACCAAATCAACCGCCCGCAGACCGGCAAAAGCGGCTTTCATTCCCCTTTGGCCGTCCTGATAATAATTCTTGGCAACGGGAACCGTTCCCAAGATTTTGTAGGAATCAATTTTTTTTTGCAGTTTCTCCAAATCGCGGCGGAGATTGGCCACCCCTTCCTTGATCTTGCCCAAATCCTGGCTTTTGATTGAAGTCTTTAAGTAGTTCAAATCATATTCCAAAGGGGCTTTCTCGGCCATAACCGATTTCACGGCCGAATAGCCGAAAAAAGCGCCTATAGCCAAGAAGATTAAGAAGACTCCTAAAACCAAAAATACCACGGAAATTTTTTTGGGTTTCTTTTCCGGTGGTTTTACTTCTTCATCCAAAGTGATTTTTTCAAAAGTTTGTGTCTGGGCAGTTTCCATTAAACCGCTCCTCTCCCGGTAATCATTGCTAACGGACTTTTAATTAAAATAATCAGATCATAAAAAATTGACTGTCTTCTCACATATTCGGCATCCATTTCAATTCTTTTGTCAAAATTTATTTCACTCCGGCCGGAAACTTGCCATTGGCCGGTTATTCCCGGCTTTACTTTCATCACTTCTTTCACCAATTTTTTAGTCTGAGGATATTTTTCCTGCTGTTCGGAGAGTTCAAACGGATAGTATGGTCTTGGTCCGACTAAACTCATGTCGCCAATTAAAACATTAATCAGTTGGGGAATCTCATCTATCGAATGCTTGCGGATAAATTTTCCCACTTTAGTTACCCGGGGGTCGTGATGAAGTTTGTAACTCGACTTTTTATATTCTTCCAGAAGCTTGGCAAACCTCGGATCAGTGTGCAGTAATTTGTGGGCATTGGGAATCATTGAGCGGAATTTTAGCAATCTAAATTCTTTCCCGTCTTTACCGACTCTTTTGGGGGTATCCGCCAAAATGGTTCCCGGTGACTCAATTTCAATGGCAATGATAGTAATGATCAACAAAGGAATAAAAATAATTATTGCAATAATCGAACAAACTATGTCCATAATTCTTTTTAATATATCGTAAAACATTATAAAAACTCTTTTTGATCTTTTTCTTTCAAGAGACTAACTATCTTTTTAACACCCTGCGATTTATCTTTCGCGCAAACCAAAATTGCGTCTTTGGTTTCTATTACCACCAAATCGCTTACACCAACCGTAGCCACCAATTTATCCTCAACTTCGATTAAACAATTTTTGGTATCGACTCCCAAATGTTGGCCGCCCTTGCCGAAAAGCTCCACCACGTTGCCGTTTTCGTCTTTTTCTTTCAAATCATAAGTTCCTTTCCAGTCGCCGATGTCGCTCCAGATAAAATTTCCCGGAACCATCAGCAGATTATCGGCCTTTTCCGCAATCGCCAAGTCAATCGGAGTATTCTCAATTATTTTTTCATAAGTATTGGCCAGTGTTTCTTTCTCTAATGAGGTGCCAATAGAAGCAGATATTTTTTCTAAAAAAGAAAAAATTTGCGGCGAAAATTTGGAAAAAGCCGTAAACACGGATTTTGCCGAAAAAGTATAAATCCCAGTATTCCAGTAAAAATTTCCTTTGGCGACAAACTCCTGGGCGGCCGGCAGGTCAGGCTTTTCCTTAAAAGAAGTTACTTTACAGACCTTACTTCCGGCTTTAAATATTTCCCCCGCTTCGATATAGCCCAGGCCGGTATGGGGAAAGAGGGGCTTTAGCCCCAAAACCACCAAATACTCTCCCTCACCGGCGGCTTGGGCGGCCAAATTCATGCTTTCGGCAAACAAATCATTTTCCTTAATCGCGGCATCAGACCAGAAATTCATAATTATTGCTTCCGGGTCAATCTTTCTAATATAGGCCGCGCCAACACCGATAGCTATGGCCGTGCCTTTGGCCGACGGTTCCGCGATAATATTTTGGGGAAGAATTTCTTTGCTTTGACTCAAAACCTCGTCAACATATTCAGAGGGAGTAATCACCAAAATCTTTGCGCTATCCGTCAGTAACTTAACTCTTTCTATTGTTTGGTTAAAGAGAGTGCTTTCGCCATAAAAATTAGGTAAAAAATGTTTGGGAGTATTTTTTCTGGACCGCGGCCAAAGCCTGGTACCGCTGCCTCCGCAAACAATTAAAGAGTATAAGTGTTCTTTAGAAACATTTGCCATTTTTCCTCAACTTTTTTCTTAAATTTTTTAATAAATTTTTCTTGACTAAATTTTTCTACCTGTTTCCGGCAGTCTTTGGATTTAAAATTACCAGGCTTAAACCGTTTAAGCGCTTCAACAAGGGAACTTCTGGTCTGTTTTTCAAAAAAAAGGCCGGTCTTTCCTTCGATAACCGTTTCTTTTGCCCCGCCCTTCTCAAAGGCAATTACCGGTTTGCCGCAAGCTTGAGCTTCGAGCGGGACAATACCAAAGTCTTCTTCTTGACAAAATATCACCGCCTGACAATTTTGATAGTAACTTAAAAGTTCTTTATCTGTCAACTGGCCCAAAAATTCAATGTTTTTTTTAGCCATTTTTTTTAGCCTTGACATCCCTCTCCCTATTCCTACAATTTTAAGCTTCCAGCCTAAAGCGTTAAATGCTTCTATCGCTAAATCAACTTTTTTATATTTCACCAACCTCGAAACAACCAAAAAGTATTTTTCCTTGATGTTTGAAAATTGTAAATTGAACCCTGCCTGCCGGCAGGCAGGAATTGTAAATTTGCGAGTGTTTACTGGCGGATAAATTACCTCGCTTTTTCTTTGATAATATTTTTCAATCCTATCGCTGACTGTCTCTGAAATGGCTAAGATTTCATCCGGTCTTTCGCTGGCGATAAGATCCCACTTTTTTAAATCTTTCAGCCAGGGCTCAGCAATTAAACCCAAAGGACTATTAAAATACTCTTCATAACCACTCCATAAATATCTGGTAGGAGTTAAACAGTAGCAAAGATGAAAAGTTTTAGGTTTGGTAATAATTCCCTTGGCGGCTTCACTGGTAACGGAAATTACCACATCATATTCATCAAAATTAAAACTTTCAAAAGCCAGCGGCATAAGCAACGGATAAATTTCATGGTTAGTTTTAGCCAAAGGAAATCTCTGCAAAAATGAAGGAATAACCCTAAAAACGCTGGCCCAGGGAGCGCTTCTGGAATGGTAGACAGAAGTATAAAGCGGCGCTTCCGGCCAAATTTTATGCAGGGCCAAAAGCACTCTTTCCGCCCCGCCAAATTTATTGACCCGATCGTAAACTAAAGCAACTTTCATCAAATTATTATTTATTAAATATTAAAAATTAACGAATTATTTATTCCCAATAAATCCGTTAATCCGTTAATTAATTAAATGGATTTTCTCTATAAAAATCAGGATTTAGACATTTAACCGCGTGCCCGAATTCCTGAATCCAGCCAAATTTAAAATCCAGATCTTTCACCATTTTCATTACTTGATCGTATTCGTCATGAGTTAAGCTGCGGTTAATTTCGGGAAACTTTCCGGCTTTGTAAGTCGGATTATACTGACTCATCAGGCTTAAGCAAATATTGTCGGAAATAGAACGGATAAATTTAAGGCATTTTTGAGTATTTTCCAAAAAACCCGGCAGAACCAAATGTCTGACTATCAAACCCTTTTTGGCAATTCCGTTTTTGTTGACAATTAAATCGCCGACTTGTTTTTGCATTGCCAAAATCGCTTTTTGAGCTTTTTGAGAATAATTTTTAACTCCCGAATATTTTTCACCCAGATTATCAAAAGAATATTTATAATCGGGCAAATAAATATCTACTGCTCCCAAATCTCCTAACTGCCTCAAAACACTTATTTCTTCATCTCCGTTACTGTTCCAAACCACCGGAATGGTTAACCCTTTTTTCCTGGCCAAAGGAATAATTTTTATTAAAAAGTAAGACCAAACGGTGGGTGAAACCAAATTAATATTGTTTATCCCTTTTCTTTGGAGTGCCAACATTATCTTCGCTACCTCTTCCACCCCATATTTTTTGCCGGCCACCGATCCTTGGGAAATCTGCCAGTTCTGGCAGAAAACACATTTTAAATTGCACCGACAAAAGAAAATCGTTCCCGAGCCTTTGGTACCGGAGATCGCTGGCTCTTCACCAAAGTGCAAACCTGACCAGGCAATTTGAATATTTTCCATTACCAGACCGAATTATATATCCGGATGGTCTGGGAAGCCATTTTTTGCCAAGAAAAGTTCTTAACTCTCTCCAGCCCTTTTTTTATTAGACTATTTTTTATTTTCTCATTCGAAATAACCTCATTTATTTTCTTGGCCATGTCCTCAGGGTTATGGGGGTTAAAATATTCGGTTGCCCCTTGGTATATTTCATGAAAAACCGGAACATCCGAACAAATAAGCGGCAAACTGTTGGCCATGGCTTCCAAGCCGGGCAAGCCAAAGCCTTCGGAAAGCGAAGGAAAGGTAAAAGCCAAAGCTTCCCGATAGAAACTACCCAATTCTTCATCGGGAACAAAGTCGGTCATTTTAATTAAATTTTCCGCTTTCATTTCCTTAATCTTACTTTGCAGTCTTTGCCAAAAAACATTGCGGCCGCAAATAATAACTAAAATAATTTTCGGAAACGATGGACGATGTTCTTGATTTAAAATTACTACCGCCTTGATTAGATTCTCAACATTTTTATGAGGATAAACACTGCCCACATATAATAAGAAAGGTTTTTCTATTTGGTATTTTTTAAAAATCTCTTTTTCCTGGTTTTGGATTTTTTGGTCAAAGCCTTCGTAAGTTACCTCAATTTTTTGTGGGTTAATTTTATATTCTTTAATTATTTCCTCCCTTACGAATCTACTTGGCGTGATTATTTTTTTAGCTCGCTTGACTGCCGAGGCAAAAACCAGTTTGTAACCGAAATATTTTAGCCAGTAAAGCCCGGCATTTTTCGTGGTTGTTTGCATTCCCTTCGATGTATGTTTAATTAAATCGTGAATCGTAACAATATATTTACCCCGATAAAAAATTGGCACATTGAAATGAGGAAAATGCATTAAATCGAGATTTTCTTTGTTAAGAATAGCGGGGAAAAATACCTGCTCTTTTAAAGAATAATGGGGAAAATCAGCGTTAATAATTTTGAATTTTGACTTGAAATTTTGATTTTTAAATTTTAACTTTTGAACTTCTTCAAAATCATTTCTTACGAATAAAACATATTCATTTATATTATCTTGTTTTAAAACTTCTTTCACTAAGTTTTCAACATACCGTCCAATCCCAGCGTGTTTTAATCCATACATTCGACAATCAATACCGATTTTCATTTTAAGAAAAGTAATATTTAATAATTCTAAAAGATCCTTTAATTTTAATGGCCAAAAGAACCAGAAAAGTGACGAAAGAAGGATATTGGTTCCGGTAAAATTTTTTATAAAAAATCTCCATGGCCTTAACGGAAGATTTTGCCACCTGCATCCGCGTTTCCCTGCTGGCGGGGCTGATTTTCCTTGATTCCTTGCGCAAGCCCGAGCTCCCGCCTTTGTAATGCCATAAAAGCGGCTCCGGATAAAACATTACCTTAAGCCCGGCTTTTTTAATCCGATAAAAATAATCCAAATCTTCGCCGTAGAAAAAATACTGCTCGTCCCACGGGCCGATTTTGTCGACGACCTCTTTTCTAACCATTAAAAAAGTGCCGAAACCGGCATCAATTTCATGAGGCTTGCTTAAATCTAAATAAAACCGGTGATACTGACCGAAAAAACGGCTTTGGGGGAAAAGCTTTTCCAGACCCAAAAAATAGGTTATTGATGCCCAAGGGGTGGGAAAACCGCGGTGACAATCCGGGTCCATGCCGCCGGAAACCAGCCTCGTATAGGGGGTCATTGCCCCGTATCGGCTATCGCTTTCCATAAAATCAATTGCTTTTTTAAAAGCCTCTGGAAAAACCATCGTATCCATGTTCAAAAAAAGCAGATATTGGCCCCGGGCCTCTTTTATCCCCAGATTGCATCCTCCGGCAAAACCCGTATTGGTAGAACTGGTAAGAACCTTTATCGCCAACTTTTCGTCTTCAACTGCTTTTTTTTCACTCTCAATAACTGCTATTGATTCGTCAGTCGAGGCATTGTCTACAAAAATTACTTCTACGGTTCCGGTGACATTCTTAACTGCTTTTGCCACCGAAAGTAAACAGTCTTTAATAAATTTCTGGGTGTTAAAGCTTAAAATAATGACGGAGAGCTCAATTTCTGCCACTGGCTACCTCCCGGTAAATTTTCTCCAAAGTTTTGGCAATACTTTGATAACTATATTTTTCTTCCACCAATTTTCTGGCTGCATTAGCTAAGCCTTGATAAATTTTATTATCTTTGATCAATAAAATGGTTTTTTCGGCAATTTCTGCCCAACTGTCGGCAATTAAAACCTCTTTCCCTTCTTCGGCTTCAATCCCTTCAATACCAACACTCGTAGTCACCACCGGTACCCCGGCGGCCATCGCCGCCAATATTTTAAGCCTAGTGCCTCCCGGCCCTTCAAGGGGGGCCACAAAAATTGTTGCCCGGCGATACGCTTCGACTACCCCCTGCATATCCGAATTATCAAGATCAATTATTTTTAAGCCGGGCGTTTGAAGATTGGCTAATTTAGCCAGGGCTCCTTGACCAACGATCCAACATTGGGCATTAGGAACTCTTTTCTTAATTATGGGAAAAACTTTTCGGGCCAGGTTTTCCGCCGCTTCCACATTCTGCATCCAATCGTAATTGGCCTGAAAGAAAATTGTCGGGTCTTTTTCGGGAATCCGCTTTTGCCAAACTGCCATCAAATCTTCCCCTGCCCCATTGGGAACAACATCAACCTCTAAACTTTTATCAAATGAGAGCATTTTTTCTTTGTCGGCCTGGGAAACGGCAATTACCCGGCTGGCTTTTTGCCAAAATTTCAGCTCCCAGAATTTTATTTTATAAACGTCAAGATATAAAAGCGGTTTAAGCAATGACTTCCAGATGGATTTTCCCGGACTTTCCACAAAATGCTGATAAACCTGAAATTCGATGGTCTGGTCCACCAAAATTATCGGAGTTTTAATTTGGGGAATATGGGGCATAACATAAAAAGTTTCCGCATGGACTAAATCATAGTTTTCTTTTTCCAGTTCTTCCGTCACTGCCTGCCTTTCCTCCGGGGATAAATTTCTTATCACCAAAAACGGATATTTGCTGAAACCCGTCCTTAAAATATTTTTAAGGGTCCAGGGTTTATTGGGCCGTTTAAAAACCATCACTTTTTTACAGTATTTTTCCAGTTCTCCCACATACTTTCTTTCTTCTTCCCTCTTAATCAGAGAAAAAAGAGTAATTTCATTCGTTTTAGCCAAATTTTTAATTAAATTATATGAACGGATTTGTCCGCCGGAAGAAGTAGGATACGGTAGATATGGCGTCAGCATCAAAATCTTCATATTTTAAAAA
>Ga0210015_1000449_pt1 | contig 42761 bp, 54 predicted proteins | sample CryGeymeta201522_FD_185471 | JGI IMG/M metagenome (GOLD analysis project Ga0210015, IMG submission 185471) | Groundwater microbial communities from Crystal Geyser aquifers in Utah, USA - Crystal Geyser metaG 2015-22 (SPAdes) (version 2) | ecosystem: Environmental > Aquatic > Deep subsurface >...
CTTTCTGATCAGCCTTGCTTCTTTAATAGGTGTTTTTACTATTTCCATCAAAGAAAAAATATTATCAAAATTCCTCCTACTGTTTATCTCACTCTCAGCCGGTGCCTTAATGGGTGGAGCTTTCCTTCATCTTTTGCCTGAAGCGTCTGAAAAACTTAATAATAAAAACCTGTATCCAATCGTTTTATTTTCCTTTGTCCTATTTTTTTTAATAGAAAAACTACTTCATTGGCGGCATTGTCATAAAAAAAACTGCGATGTCCATACGTTTGGATATATAAATCTTTTCGGTGATGCGGTCCATAACTTTATTGATGGATTGGTGATTGCAGCGACTTTTTTGATTGATATAAAACTAGGGATCATAACAAGTTTTGCTATCGCTCTACACGAAATACCACAAGAAGTTGGAGATTTTGGTGTTCTTCTATATTCGGGATTTAGTCGACAAAAAGCACTCTTTGCTAATTTTTTAGTAGCATTGACTGCAGTATTTGGCGGTATCTTTGGATATTTCCTTTCTTTTCAAATAGAAAATATCATCTCATACTTACTTCCTTTTACCGCAGGAGGATTTATCTATATTTCTGCTTCAGATTTAATGCCTGAGATTAGAAAAGAAACCAGCCTTAAAAAATCTATGCTTTCCTTTAGTATTTTTCTTTTGGGTATTGCCATTATGTACTTGGTCAAGTTTATCGGACATGAATAAGAATATTTTTTAGTAAAATAAAAGCTATTATTTTTTTTATTAAATTATGAAAATAACTATTTTAGTTGACAACAACACAATTCCTGATGCACTTTTCTATGGTGAGTCTGGATTATGTTTATGGATTGAGGTTGATGGAAAGAATATACTTTTTGATACTGGTTACTCGAACCTTTATTTAGAAAATGCTAAAAAACTTGGGATCGATTTATCTAAGACAGATTTTATTATATTAAGTCATGGTCATAACGATCATACAGTTGGACTTAAATATTTTCCCTATCCTTCTAAGAAAATTACATTAATAACTCATCCTTATACTCTTTATAAAAAGTTTTATGACAAAGAATATATTGGTTCACCAGTTTTAAAAGATAAAGCAGATAAACTTTTCACTTACATTCGAACCAATAAACCATATTTCATAACTCCTAATGTTGTTTTTTTAGGAGAGATTAAAAGACAATTGGATTTTGAACAAAATCCAACGATAGGTTTAACTGAAATAGATGGAAAAAAACAACCTGATAAATTAGTAGACGATACAGGCATCGCAGTAAAAACTAAAAAAGGGGTATTTGTTATTACTGGTTGCTCTCATTCTGGGGTCTGCAATATTATTAACCAAGCTAAAGAAATATTCAAAACAAAAAAAGTTTATTCTGTTATTGGAGGTTTTCATTTGATGAAAACAGATAACAATAGACTCAATAAAACCGCTGGTTTTTTAAAACAAGAAGTAAAAAGTGTTTATTACCCTTGTCATTGTACTGATTTTAACGCTAAACATGCGATTGCTAAACAAACAAAAGTAGAGGAAGTTTTTGTTAGTAAAATCATTTCAGTCTAAACTCAACAAGAGAGATGGTTTTACCTTCTCAATCTCTTCTCCTATTTGTTGCACGAATCTAATCTCTTCAATGAAGTATTTGACAAACATGATGTAGTTCTGTATTATATATGAATATGAGTTCATATAGTTGTTGTTCAAAATCAAGTAAGGAATCAAAAAGGATTACATCTTTATCAACCCTTCTTAAACTAGTGACAGAAGAGTCTCGTTTAAAACTTCTTTGTATCTTGAAAGAAAAAGAGCATTGTGTCTGTGAATTGATGGAACATGTTGATATGTCTCAAAGTCTGATTTCTCACCACTTAAAAGATTTAAAAGAAGCGGGAATTGTTGAAAGCCATAAAAAAGGTCTCTATGTTTATTACTCTCTTACCAAACAAGGGAAACATATTATCAATTTATTATTCAAAATATGAAAATCCAAGTATTGGGATCTGGTTGCCCGACTTGTAAGAAGTTATATGAAATTACCCAAAAGGCAGTTTCTGAGATGGGAATGAAAGAAAAGGTTGAATATATTACCGATATTTCCAAAATTGTTGAGATGGGAGTGATGCAGTCGCCAGTGCTGGCTGTTGATGGCAAGCCTGTAATGACTGGAAATACTTCTGATATTAAAAAGATAAAAAGTTTGATTAAAGGTAATTAAAGATTATGGATATATTCAAACAAATTCAACTATTTGCCGATCTTATTGTCTATCAATGGTTGCATATCGTTCCTCATTCTTACTTGGGAGATACAATAGATTTTTTTATCTATGATGTTATTAAGATTGGATTATTATTGGTTATTATCAACTATGTCATGGCAATAACCCGCTACTTTTTTCCCATGGAAAAGGTGAGGGATATGTTGTTAAAAAGACGTTGGTTTGGATTAGACTATGTTCTTGCGGCTTTATTAGGTATTATCACTCCTTTTTGTTCTTGCTCATCGATTCCTCTTTTTATTGGTTTTGTTGGAGCGGGAATTCCTTTAGGGATTACGTTTGCTTTTCTGATTAGCTCGCCATTAGTCAATGAGTCTTCTTTATATTTATTTCCTGCCATGTTTGGGCTGAAAGTAACCCTACTTTACAACTTGGTTGGAATCACTATCGCCATACTTGGCGGAATACTTATTCAAAAACTTCATGTAGAAAGATATGTTAAACCAGAGCTATTAAAGTTTAAATCACGCAAACAGGTTGAAGAGGAACATGGAGGATTATCTTTACCTTTTAAACAACTTATTGTCTATTTCTGGAAAGATGGAATGAATATCACAAAAGCTGTTTTTCCTTATGTTATTTTGGGAGTTGGCATCGGTGCTCTCATTCATGGGTTTGTCCCAGCCAGTATAGTTGAGAAATATTTATCAATCAAAGCCTGGTGGACTATTCCTTTAGCCACCATTCTTGGTGCACCGCTTTATGCTAACTCAGTCAGCGTTATTCCTGTTATGGAGGCGATGGTCGGCAAAGGTGTGCCTTTGGGAACTGCCTTATCTTTTATGACCGCCATTGTTACTGTTTCTATTCCTGAGGCGATGATCTTGAAAAAAGTGATGAAGTGGCAGCTTTTAGCTTTATTTTTTGGCATTACCATTATCGGGATTATGATAATAGGTTATATATTTAACTTTATATTTTAAGAAGCTGTTAATAAACAAGGCTTCACTTTCTCAATCTCTTCCCTTATCTGCTGCACTAACCTAAAATCCTCGAACACCTTGATAATACGCGATAAATACTTGGTTATATTTAAAGCTACGCTTCTCGAACACAAGTCTGTCTAATATAACTTCTTACCCTCAATTTACCATTGACAGACGAATTTTCGTGTAATACAATTACATTACAAATTATTACTTTGTAACACACCTATGAGAAACATCATGACAATTTCACTTCCCCTTCCCCTTACTACCGTTGTGGAAAAAGAAGTAAAAAGGGGGAACTATGCAAGTAAAAGTGAATTTTTTCGCTATCTTTTAAGGCAATGGATGGAAGGGAAGCTGGGGCATGAGCTTGACCAGAGTAGAAAAGAGATACAACAGGGAAAAGGGAAACTTCTAAAATCTCTTACCGATTTGAGATAATGAAAGTATTGTGATTATTTACTACTCCTCTAAATTTGAAAAAGAATATAAACGCCTTCCTCTCGTAGTGAAAAAACTTGCAGAAAAGAAAGAAAAATTGTTTCGTGAAAATCCCCATAATCCAGCCTTAAAATCACATCAACTCACCGGTCGATTAAAAACATATTGGTCTTTTTCCATCAATTATCAATACAGAATTATTTTTGAATTTAACAATAAAAGAGAAGTTTGGTTCCATTCTGTTGGGACTCATGAAATATATAAGTAATTCATTCTGATGGGCCAGCTTCAAATTTAGTACCCCAGTTTTGTCTTAATATAACTAATAATTAATTTATTATTCAATAGAATAACAAAAGTAACTCTGATAAAATGAAAAGCAATATCTTATGAAATTATTAATGTTTCATGTTAATGAATTTTGGTATAAGACTTTCAGTAAAACTCTTGATAATGTAGAAAAAGTTGAGAAGGAAGAAAAAATAGGTAAAAGTCTTGTTGTTTTTATCCAAGCAGAAAAAGAAGATGAAGAAAGAAAAGATAAAGTAAAGAAAAAAGCATTTGAAAATATCAAATGGTTAGCTAAAAAAGTGAATGTAGAGGAAATCGTTCTTCATTCTTTTGGTCATCTATCGGAAAGTAAATCTGCTCCTGAATTTGCTCAAGAAATGATTAATGAGATTAAAAAATCACTTGACGAACGAAATTTTAGAGTCAAAACAACTCCTTTCGGCTATTTTTTGGAATTCAAAATACATGTATTGGGAGAAAGCTTGGCAAAAGTTTTTAAAAGTCTATAATTAAACTCCGACTTTTTGTTTGGAACAATCCCTCAAAACTTACCTGTTTCAAAATGAGGCTAAATTCGCCCATAAGCTTGTTTAATATTCGTCCTGAGCTAGTCGAAGGATTAATCTTGGGTCTAGGGAGCAAAAGTTTGATTAATATAACTACATTTTCTGCTATCATAAAATTATGAGGTTTCCAAAATATTTAACCACAGTGACAACTTTTTCTAAAATTTTGGCAATGATTTTATTTGTTTCTTTACCTATTTTGGGATTCAAATTGGGGATTGATTATCAAAAATTCACAAATAATTTATCAGAAAATAGAAATTCATTAGTAACACTAACACCGTCTGATTTTATTATTTCTCCGGTTCCATCTACAGCGATTGAAGACGAAATTATAACTCAATACGATACAAAAGAAAAGATTTTAAAAGACCTTAATAAAAATTTATTGTCAGGAAATTATATATCAATTTCTGATACTGATTTACAAATAAAAATACCAGCAACTTATGTTTTGCAGGAGAGAGAAAGAGAATCAAACAATGTTATTGGACATGTTTTATTTTATGGAAAAGATATCCCTTTGTCTTCAACAAATCCCATTATACAAAGATTTCCTAATTTCTTTATTGGAACTGTTTTAACTTCATTGACGCCAAAGCAATGGTTGGCCGAAAATGTTTCTTATCAAGGACAAAAGTGGGATGAGAGCATGGAAACAGGAAAAGAAATAGTTATTAATAACTATAATATATTCTCAGTCGGGGTTGCTTGTTGTGGAGGCTATAACCAATTATATATTTATCCTTATAAATCATTAACGGGACAAAATATTTTTGTCGTTTTTGGGACATATGATGTTTTTTCGGATAGTGATTATAATACTGAAAACTGGACAAAAGGAATAAGAACTGACCGTAACATTATTCTTGATAATTTAGTATCTACATTACAAAAAAAATAATCCCTCAAAACTTTCCTGCTTAGAAATGAGGCTAAATTCGTCCATAAGCTTGTTTATATTAATCTTGGGTCTAGGGAGCCGATTAGTATTGATGTGTTATTATAAAGATAATGAAAAGAGACAAGAGCCTCAACTTCTTAAAGCCACAACTGCTTAATGTTTTACTAACGATCGTCATTTTATGTTTACCCATATTAAGGGAGCAATATAATAACGGGCAATACATTACTTACTATAGACCAATAATTGTGATGATAGATAATTTGCGGGAACTAAAACAACCAGAAATACTTTTAATAATGTTTATATTTTTACTATTAGTCTACTTCGTTGCATCTTTAGTTGTTTTTGCTGTCTCAAAATTCGTTCTCCCTCTTTTGAAAAAATCTAAACAGTGAAAACTAAGCTACATTTGCACATAAAGTTAATGTTTTTATTTGCTTTAATCTTTCTCTCGCCTGTTCAGCCCAGATTGGATTTTGAAATGCCTTGATAATACTGGACAAACTGTCAGTCAGATTAATACTAGGATTACGGAGCCAAGTGGCACTTAATATACCAACTTGATATACTGAGAATATGGATAAATTACTAACAGGAGCAATTGCAGGTTTAATATTTGGAGTCATTGATGTTTTATTAATGATTCCACTTTCCATTAATGATAAGTCAACAGCTATGATTGGCTCTTTTGTCAATCGTTTTGCAATCGGCTTTTTGATTGCTAACACTAATATTCCTGTTTCTCCTTGGTTAAAAGGATTACTTATTGGTTTACTTTTAAGTTTGCCCGATGCAATTATCACAAAAACTTATGCTCCAATTTTAGGAGTAGGGATAGTTGGCGGTATTATTATTGGTTTTGTTGTTGGAAAGTAAGCGGACTAATTTTCTCTATTTCCTCCCGAATTTGTGCTATTAGCCTAAAATCTTCAAATACCTTGATAATATGCGATAAATACTTGGTTATATTAAAGCTACGCTTGTCGAGTCATCTTTCGCTAAAACTACAGATAGCGAAAGACGCCAGCCACCAAAAGCTACATATAATCTTTGGCCAAAATCTTCAAAACTAAAAGTCCTCCTTTATATGGAATATCTTAACTTTGAAAAACTTCCCAAAAAGTAATTTAATGTTCTAAATTAGAGTATAAAAAGTCCGAACTTGGTTCAGGTGGTGGAGCACTGGCCCGGAGAATATAACTATACGTTTTTTAAATACTTTCAATTTAATAAAATAATCGCCGCATTTAGAACGGTTGCGAAACTCACCCATAACAGATATGGTACCAACAAATAAAATGCTAACTTTGAAAGTAAATAAAACTTACGCATAGTGATGACGATTAAAATCCACATTACCACAATATTGATTAGTCCAAGCAGAGGAGATCTCAATCCAAAAAAGACTGGCGACCATAAGAAGTTTAGACCAAGTTGCGTTAGGAAAAATATTCCAGCAGTTTTAATTTTTTTCTTTTTCCAGTCCTGTCTCCAAATAAAGAAGAAAGAAATACCCATCAAAAAATATAAAAGCGTCCAAGCGGGGCCAAAGATCCAATTAGGTGGGGCAAAAAACGGTTTGTTGAGAGTAGCATACCGGGTAGGAATTGCGGAAATAGTAAAAGGAGCGCTGATAATTCCCACCAGTTCACAACCAACAACCGAAACAATAAGTTTGCGCAAGTCTTTGATCAACTTTAGTATAAAGTAAATATATAAAAAAGTAATTGATGTTAAAAAATTATGGGGTGAAAACCCTACAACAACGATTGCGAGAGGATAAGTCAAACAATTAATAATCTAAGAAATACCATCTTAGGTCTCTTTTCATTTAATAAGAGAACGTGCACTTGACGAAAACTTTTTGTATCGTTAGAATGAAATTAAATTAATATGTTTAGTTTTTCCATTACTGCTACCATTGTTTTTTTAGTTTTAGCGGTAGTATTTATTCCTAAGATTTTAGTCATTATTGACCAGTATGAAAGAGGAATTGTTTTAACTCTTGGAAAATATTCTCATACTCTTCAGCCCGGATTGAACATTCTTATTCCCATTTTTCAGCGGGTTATTCGAACCGATATACGGATTACCACTTCGGACATTCCCTCTCAGGAAGTCATCACTAAAGATAATGTTCCTGTTGGTATTAATGCAGTTGTATATTTTCAGGTAGTTAAACCGGAAGACGCTGTTTTAAAAATCCAGGATTACAACTATGCAATTACCCAATATGCCCAGACGGCCCTTCGTGACGTTATTGGCGGTGTAGAGCTTGATACTTTGCTTGGTGAAAGACAAAAATTAGCTAATGAGATTAAAACGATTGTTGACCAGGAAACTACCACTTGGGGTATAGACGTCACCGCCATTAAAATTCAAGATATCGAAATTCCTGCCGATATGAAAAGAGTCATGGCAAAGCAGGCTGAAGCTGAACGAGAAAGAAGAGCAACTATCATCCGTTCCAAGGGAGAACTATCTGCTGCAGACAACTTAAATAAAGCTATGACGATGCTTTCTCAAAGTGGCGCTATCTCAATAAGGACTCTCCAGACAATTGAAGCGACTACAACTAATCCCTCAAACACCGTTGTTTTTGCTCTTCCAATTGAGGTGCTGGAAGGTTTTAAAAAACTAGCAGGTAAGGTCTAATTTATTTAATCTCTTTTAAAAAATCTACTGCTAACTTGCCAGTGTTGCTTGATGATTTATAAAATTCTTTCCAGACAACCACAATGTTTACCCCATTAAATATCGCCCGCTGAACTTCACGAATAGAATCACCACCGGCTATTGATAACATAACATTATAACTGCTTAATACTTTATTAATTTGTACGTAAGGAATGGGCTTGTTTTTATTAAATTTTTCTTCGTCCACTCCTCGATGTAAAATAATTACATCAGGCTGTTTTTTTAGTTTACGCAAAATTTTTACTGGATACTCAATATTCATCATATCCAACATGCTATCTATTCCTTCTTTTAGACAACAATCAACAAAACTATTGATTGTTTCTAATGATGCTTGTCCCAAACAAACAGCTGCTGAGGCTCCGGCTCTTTTAACCATCTGGACTTCGGTTTCTGCACGATCCATAGTTTTTAAATCAGCTACAATATATGGGTTACCGATTAAATCACCACGTGACCAAAAATAGATTAACTGTCTTATTACATCGGCTCCGTATTGCTTAATAAGTGGTGTACCAGCTTCAATAATAATTCTGTCGCTTCGAGGAAGAGATTGGATAATCATAAGGGCATCGTCCAAATTCGAATTCAGGGCAATTTGAAGATATTTTTTTTTGCGATCAAGAATCATATTAATTGATAATAGCAGTTTGTTATCGGTTGATCAATATATATAAAAAACTCTTCCAGCAATGAGAGATTGTATAAATAATAAAAATCCTCAGGTTTTACTAATTATAGTTTCCCAATTAGAAGAAAAGGGTGTCTCTTCTTGAAAACTCTGATAAGGTCTGCCTATAAGTGAAGCACTCCCCGAGCTTATGGGACACTACGTGGGGTATCCCACTGTGGCGCTCGGGGCTTCAGCACCAACAGGGTTTCGGAGTGCGAAACCCTGAACCGTCCCGACGTTACGTCGGGGCTGGTTCATGGGTAAAAAAGTATATAAATGCATACCATTTCACTCCGGAGGTGTTAATCCCGCCGCGCTGAGCAAAACTATTTTAAATTATTCTTTTGTAGCCGGAGTTTTCTTTTTGGGGGTTTTTGTTTTCTTTTGAGCAATAATTGTTATTTCCTTGGGTTTTACCTTTGTTTCCTTTTCTTCTTTTACGGGGGCGGCGACCGTAAGCATCGCCAATATTTTGTCCAATTTGCGGTTAATTACTTCAAACTGCTCGTTTCTTCCTTCAAAATCGGGCCTTCTTGGGCTTTTGTCTTGAAACCTTCTTAAATTGGCTCCGCCACCGTTGTTTTTAAAACATTCGCTGCAATAAACGGGTTTGCTGCCGGTTGGCTCAAAAGGAACTTCGCAATTCTTGCCACAGTTGCTGCAAACGGCTTTATGCATTTTTCTTCGCCCGCCATGGCCGTCAAAACTTCGTCTTCCAAAATCCCTTCGACCAAAGGCTCTTCTTGATCCTGATCTGTCTCGATTAAAGTCTCTCATACATCCGCATGTTAACACACTATTAACGTAATAACAAGCATCTATCCTGATTTGTTCCAAGACGGTGAGTGTCCGGAGTTTTTTAGCAATATGGTTATATTAATAGCCAGCTTCCTGATAAAATAACAAGTATGGTTACTGGAGGAATACCACAAGACATTAGGGAGATACTCCAAAATAATCGCTTTTCACAAAGCGAACGCAATGGTCTTACATTGATTACTCCATTAGATTTAAGCGTATATAGTCCAGGAATAAGCACGGGTGGAGTGGCTGAAATTAAGATGGTTCTCGACAATAAACAAAGAAGGGTTACCGCCACCACAATTGATGCTTTGGGCATTGCTCAAGTGCGGTCAACGCTTAAATTTTAGTAATCTTTATGAAAGACAACAAAATAACAATTCAAATAAATAAACCCGCCCGTGATGTTTATGCATTTTACATTAATCCCAAAAACACACCCCTTTGGATTAATTCCATCGTCGAAGAAGAAACCAACGAGTGGCCAATCAAGATTGGAACAATTTATAGAAATAAAAACAGACAGGGTCAATTGACAGAATATGTTGTTACGGCTTTAAAAGAAAACAGGCTTTTTGAACTTAAAACCACCAGAGGAAATTATCATGTCCGCTATACTCATAGAAATCTTGATAATGGTGTTTCGGAACTTGAATATTATGAGTGGGTTGATAATGGCAATATTGAAGCGCCTTTTACCTTAGACATGCTTAATAAGCTTAAAGAAATTATAGAAAAATAGATTTATATTATTGCCAATGGGTCTTCTATCCAAACGCCCGTTCTAGAAAGTCGTTGATTACATCAATCCATTTCACTCCGGAGGTGTTAATCCCGCCGCGCTGAGCAAAATTATTTAGCCAATTCCAACAACCCGTATATGTCTTAAATTGTCTTCTGTGGTATTATGTAAGTATCTTGGAGAAATGTTTTTGTAAATTCTGTAAGAAGGATTTATGATTTGACCGATATGGATATTATTATTCGACGAGCATCCATCAATGATTTAGCTGCTGTTTGTGAATTAAGTCAATTACTTTTTGACTATGAGCGGCAATTTACTGATGAATTCAATATGAGTTGGTCTCATGCGAAAGAAGGACAAGAATTTTTCACAAAACGGATAAAAAGCAGAAAATCATTTGTTCTACTAGCACAGGATGGGAATAAACTAGTAGGTTATATCCTAATAACATTAGAAAAGTTTTCTTGGCGTGCATTTAACCCAATCGCAGATGTAGTCAATTTGAGTGTGTCTCCTAAGTATCGGGGAAAAGGCATTGGGACAACATTGTTTCAAAAGGCAAAAAAACTAGCCATAAAACGAGGCGCCAAGCGCATGAGTGTATCAGCATTAACGCAAAATACCCGTACTCTGAAATTTTACCAACGACAGGGCTTCGGGAATTTTAACGTGACGATGGTCATGAAACTAGACTGATGGGTAGGTGATAGTTAATCATATGAACATCAAAACAATAGTAATCAGCGATTATGATAATCTCATTTCTTTTTGGAAAAAGCATTATTTCGTAAATGAAATGGATAATTTTGAAAGATCTAAACTTTTTCTAAGTAAAAATCCCAGTCTAAGTGTCTTGATGGAAGATAAAGGAAAGATCGTAGGAACGGTTTTAGGATCTTTTGACGTCCGAAGAGGTTATTTACAAAAGGTGGTAACAGATAAAAATAAAAGAAAAAAGGGTGTTGCTAAAAAACTTGTAGAAGAAACAATTAAAAGACTCCGTAAACTTGGAGCGATTTATGTTCCTATAAATTGTGAAGAAGAAATCGTTGGATTCTATTCAAAATGTGGCTTCAAAAAAACAAAACAAGTCCCAATGAACATTAATTTTTAATATTAATTACAAATAGAACGATTCTCGACCGAGATGGTGACAAAAATTATTTTTAAAGCTTAGTAATAAATAATACTCTCCCCTTCTGCTGTAATGCTTTAAAATTAAGTTAGTTTAAATATTATTAAAAAGATAAGGTATATTTTTTACTACCATGGTTGATCAAGTTATAAAAAATGAGGTTGTGTGGACTAACCCTGCCCCTCGACCAGACCCAAATCGAGCAATTTCAGCCTTAAGCCTTAATATTAGTCGTCATCATACACAAGGCGGTAGTCAATATAGGGAAGCGATCATGAGGGACACCGATGTATTTTTTGCCGCAAGACTTCAAATAAATGAAGGCCTACAAGATAGAGTTACTTTTTTCAGAACTCTATCTGATTTGAATGATTTAATCGGCGAAATAAATATGACACACAGGAAAGGCGTTGTTCTTGAATATCAAAGCCTTGCACTTGAAAGAGCACTACAAATTTTATCCGACAATATTAATGTTTTAGAACAAAATTTAACAATAGCAAACGCGCACGGAGATAATTCATCCCTTGAGTCAATATTTACAGCCGTCGCTTCAATTAGCGCCTTACATTCTGATCAGGTCGTTAGGTTTATGGCAAAATACAGAGATATTTTATGGAAAGTGTTACAAAGTAAAAACAACAGTCAATTTATACATAAAATGGCAGGTTTTATTAATCACTCCCTTTTTGCCCGATCTAAAGAAGGAACAAGTCTTGAACAATTTTCAAAAGATCTTGTTTCTGACGCAATGGGAGATGGCGTTAAGCATAAACCACTGTCTGAAATTGTTGAGGCTCTTTTTGAATATCGATATGATAGAGCAGGAGAAATGTTAACGTCAATAATTTTAGGGAAAAGTGGACTATCGAACGACCAAATTAAAGATGTTATTAGTGCCTGGAGAAAAAGCGCCCCAATATATACGGGAAAAAGACCGATTGATAAAAACAATATTGTTTCATTGCCTGCAGTTGTCAAAAAAAATTTAGAAACAATTATGGACTTGGAAGGTAGAAAATCTGGTGTCACCAAATTTTTATTAGAGAAATTTGGGATAAGATGTTTTGGTAGATATCCAACAAAATTACTTCTTCGGCAGTTTGATACTTTTGGAGACCAGGGGCAATTTGGAATAATCTTATCATCGATCGCAGACTATAGTGGTGGTTACTATGTGGACGTTGATTTATATGATAAGTTATTTGATGACATTGGAGAAGATTATATTATTAGAGTAACTGAGACGGATGATAAATATTTAAGGAGTCAATATGAAAAAATAAGGGCGCTGTATTCACCTCCCATCGCTTTCGAAATCGTTAATGTCCACGGATCTATTAAAGATATGCAATTTTCAGAAGGCCCTGAAGGGATGCTTACCATAGAAGATATCGAATCAGGATTGCTTGATGGTTTGAGCGAAATATTTGACCCAGATGCGGTACACGTTCTTGGTTCCTGTTCTGCGGCTTTAGGAATAGCTGGAAAATATTCGGAAAAAGTTAAAGGAAAAACAATCGCACCCACCACAGATACGGCTATAAAATCCATTACGGTTATTAAGAATGGGAAAAAAATTGACTTCGACATTACTTTTAGAGACGGAGAGGCCTGGATTTTTTATAATGGTAAAAGAATAAATTAACTTGTTAATATTAAAAATATGAATGACACTGAACCAGATTCATTAAAGTTTCCTCCTATAAAAAAATCCGCCTCAGACGATTTTTTTATAACAATTCCTCCGCCATATACAGGGAGAAGTGCTTTTACAACTTGTACGAGTCTTGGCTTAGAAATGTCTAGAGTTGTTGCCAGTGCTTTAATTCTTAAACCGGGCGAAGAGTTATGTCTGCCCGATTATTTTGCTTTTATAGTATTACCATTACCGCCTCATGCTAAACCAGGAACAGAAAGAGAATATATCCCGGTCGTAACAAGAACCACTGTTGACTCATTGGGTCCACAACTGGCAGCACAGGTGACGCAAGCCACAGAAGAACAAATAAGCGCCTGGGAAGAGAAAGGTATTCCTTGAAGATGGGTTATACTGGAGGATCCTCAAAAACCAGAACTCCAAAGTTTATTTAGACAACACCATGTTGATTATGAAAAAGGCGAGGGCCTACGATACTTGGCCTATGGTGGACAGGATAACCATCCATCATCTGCGCCTAAATTAGAGGCGGGAAAGGCACAAATTCCAGAAAAAATTTAATTTTGTAATAAAACGCTTCCACGGATCTGTATCAAAACTTGAAACTATCTTCTTTTTTTACATAATCGTATCGACAGGCTAACTTAAAGTTGTAAAGGCAACAGATATTCATCCTGAGCGAAGAGTGAAGCGACCGGAGGATCTAGTGAAAGGAAATCGATTACAAAAACAAAAAAGAAAAGAAGGCGGCAGAGGCGCCGAGCAGGACGCCGCCAACTACGTCCGAAGTCCAATGTTCTCCTAAACTGACGCGGGACACGAGCATTACTCCATTAAATAAAACTAATAAACCGATTAAAAATACCTTGAACGGCATTTTTGATTTGGACTTCATAATTAAGTAAAAAAATATAATCGAGACAAATACCGTTCTCAAACTATGCCCTGAAGGATATGAAGAACCTGTTTGAACATAACTTGACGGGAAAAGAAAATCAAGGTTGTAACGGAAAAACATGAAAGGCGGTCCGGGATGGTGGACAAAAGCCTTACCGATTAACTCGACGACATGGGCGCCAATAAAAGGAATAAGATTAAGAAAAGAAATAATTTTTCTTCTCAAAAGAGCTATCAAGAAAATCAACCCGGCGAGAATTTCAAAGCTACCAATCAGGCTGAAGCTCGACAAAAAGGAATCATATTTTACGGGCAAATTATCTTGAAGACGGACAGTGATATCAAAGTCGATTTTGTTGAAAACATCTTCTTTGACCAAAAAGGTAAAGACGGCAAAACTAATTAAAAATAAAAAACTTACTGCGATCCAAAATAATTTTTTTTTCATTAAGATTTAATTTTAGCAGGATTTTTTGATAAAATAAGAGCGTACGGTGAGAAAAAATTGTTATTAAATTACCATGAACACGGAGGCGAGGTGGAAACCTTTTTTTATATTTTTATATATAGTTTAAGAATGTTTTATTACAAGCTTACTCTTACTTTTACCACGACAGGAGGCCTATTTAGATCAATATATGATATAAAAATAGAATGATATAATTTACTTTATGAAACTTGTTTCTACCAGTCCTTCAAGAAATTTTGAAGTAATCGGAGAAGTCCAAACTTCCACAGAAAAAGAGATTAAAAATGCTGTTTTAAAAGCCAAAAAAGGCTATAGAACATGGGTTCGATTATCCATCAAAGAGCGTTGTACGCTGCTTGACTCTTTTATAAAAATCTCAAAAAACCGCTTTGAGGAAATCGCCCGACTGATTGCCAAAGAGACCGGGCGTCCGATCGTCAGTGCCCGGGCAAATGTCTCCGGTGGTATTCAGTACCTTAAGGCATATGTGGCGATGGCTGAAAAAGATCTCGCCCCACAGATGGTATTTAAAACAGATAAAGAAACACATCGTGTATGTCGAGAGCCATAGGGTGTCGTCGCCAGTATCTGTCCCTGGAATTATCCATTTATGAATGTTGCTTGGCAGTGTGGTCAGGCACTTATTGCCGGCAATACTATCGTCTATAAAAATTCCGAAGAAAATCCCCTCTTTGCCAAACTTCTTTCTGAAATAATGAAACAGTCAGATATTCCTGAAGGTGTTTTCAATGTCATATATGGTGATGGGGCAACGGGCGACATTCTCGTTCATCAAGATATTAACATGATCTCGTTTACCGGGAGCACACAAGTTGGACAGTATCTTTCAAAAGTCGCCGCCGAAAAATTTATACCGATTGTCACCGAGCTTGGCGGTTCTTCACCTGGTATTATTTTTGCAGATGTAAATATAACTTCTATTATTGATTACATATACGATCGCCGCTTTAAAAATGCCGGACAGGCCTGTGACGCCGTAAAAAGGCTTATTATTCATAAAAGCAAATTAAATGAAGTGGTTGAAAAGCTTTGTCAAGTGATCTCTGGTAAAAAAATAGGCGACGTCTTAGATGAGGATACAGACATCGGGCCTCTGGTTGCCAAAAAACAGTTCGATCTTCTTGAAGAACAAATGCGAGACGCCTTAAAAAAAGGGGCAAAAATAAAGATCGGTGGCCATAAGCCAAAAAATCTTCATGGAGCTTATTATCTGCCGACGGTTCTTACCAATATTTTGCCGAGCATGAGAGTCTGGAAAGAAGAAGTTTTTGGACCAGTCCTCCCTATAGTTCCGTTTACAACAGAACGGGAAGCAATAAGTCTTGCTAATGACACGGAATATGGATTAAGCGCCCATGTGTTTACTAACGATAAAAAACTTTTTGACAGAGTCGCTTCACAACTAAAAGCCGGCAGCATTGCTCAGAATAAGGTTGGTTACTGGGATCCTCGCAATCCTTTTGGCGGATATAAAAAATCTGGCATGGGTAGAATTCATGGACAGTTCGGTTTTGACGACTTTACTCAAATTAAATTGGTAAGCAAAGAAAAATGAATATTAAAACTTTAGCACAGTATCAAAAAGAGGTCGCGGAATTAGTTAAACGGTTCAATTTCAATTGGTCTACATATATTCAATTTATTCATTTAGTTGAAGAGGCGGGAGAATTAGGGGAAGTTATTTAATAAAAAATAAACATGAAACTAAATTTTTTTGAATTTATAACTGTCAATAGCCCAATAAGAAAATTTGTCCAAAACAAGATTGAGATAAAAAGTTTTCTTGACGTTCCCAATTATGTTAAAGATGGCAAAGTGCTTGAGATAGGGTGCGGAAGCGGGTATGGAGCAAGGCTCATTAACAAATACTTTAAACCAAAAGAAATCTATGGTATTGATCTTGATGAAAAGATGATTGCTCTTACCAAGAAAAATAAATTACCAAATGTTTCCTTTGAGGTGGGCAATGTAACAAAACTTGATTTTAAGGATAGATCGCTGGATGGAGTATTTATATTTGTTGTCCTTCATCATGTTGTCAATTGGAAGAAAGCACTTGACGAAATATACAGAGTATTAAAAAAAGGCGGGCAGTTTTTTATAGAAGATGGATCTTTTGAGACATTTTCTACACCTATTGGCAGATTGATTAAAACCTTTACTGACCATCCTTACGACTCTATGTATAAGCGCCATGAATTCTTTAACTACCTTGAAAAATTAGGATTTAAAACAATTAAAAAACAGGTTTATAAACCATTAGCCCTAACCAGTCGTTTTGTATATATAGGGATAAAGAAATAAAAATGAAAGTTAGCGAGGCAATAAAAAATAGATATTCCTGTCGGAGTTATTCCGATAAGAAAGTACCGGAAAAATTATTATTGGATTTATTAGAGTTGGCTAACCAAGCTCCCTCTGCCGCCAACCAACAAAACCGCGAGTTTATCATCATTACCAATAAAGAAAATAAAAAATATCTCGCAAAGATGAATAATCAACCCCATCTTGAACAAGCGCCCGTAGTCATCCTGGCTACGACAAAACTCAGTCATGAAACCGTGGCCGACTATTTAAAATTATTGGAAAACTGGGAGATGACGGTCCAAGGGATCGCGCCGGATAAATTTAAAGCCACCAAAGAATTCGAAGACGAATTAAAAGAGATGAAATATAAATGGATGATACAGGACGTGGCCGCAAGCATTGAAAACTTAATGTTGGCGGCGATTGAAAAAGGGTTGGCCACCTGCTGGCTAGGGGTGATGGATTTTCAAGGAATTATTGAAAAATTCCGGTTGCCAAAAAACGTTGTGCCGGTTTGTCTGATAACTTTAGGCTATGAAAAAGAACCACCAAAATACCGCACCATAAGAAAACCAATCACGGAGTTGATTCATTGGGAAAAATATCAATAGAAGTTACTCCTAATGTTTGTTCCTTGGTCTATTAATGTTATAATATTTATATGTATAACTGGTCGGTGGATGAAAAATATCTAAAAAAATTTCCTAAAAAATATCGGCTTTGGCGGATAACCCAGCTTATCAACTATGGCTTGGAAGAGGGAGAGAAGTTAGATCGAGAAGAAGTAAAAAAAGCCTGGTCAAAGATCAAAAACGACCTTGACCCCTATAAGGCTCGTGCGGTAGAATATTTATTATGGGGAAAACAATACTCACTTCCCGCCAACTTGACTTTCTGGAACTGGCACAAAGTAATGCCTATATCGCAAAAAATTATTATTTAACCGGCGGAACGGCTCTTGCAGCATTTTATTATTCTCACAGATTATCAGAAGATATTGATTTATTTTCTGAAAAACAAGAAATTGAGTCAAATGTCGTTGAAGCATTTTTAAAAAAGATTGGCCCAAAGTTAAACATCATTAAACTAAAAGGAACGCAAACCTTGGGATTAGTTAGTTTTAAATTAATCTACAACGATGGAAAAGAACTAAAAGTTGATTTAAACTATTACCCGTTTCCTCGCATTGAAATAGGAACGAAATATAAAAATTTAGGAATTGACAGCATTTACGATATTGCTGCAAATAAAATTCACACAATTTTTATGAAGCCAAGATTACGTGATTATATTGATATTTATTTTATCTTAAGCAAAGAAAAATATAATTTTAATGATCTGATTATTAATTCCAAAGCTAAATTTGATTGGGATATTGACAGAGTAAATTTAGCTTCTCAACTCATGCGGGTTAAAGATTTTTTAAGAGAGAAAAAAGATTTTCCCAAAATGCTTGTTCCTTTTGAGCGAAAAAAAATGGAAAGTTTTTTTCTTAAATTAGCAAAAAGCTTAGAAAAAGAAATCTTCAAATAAGTATGTTGCTACTAAAAACAATGAGAAAATATAAATTATTACTCGCAGATATTGACGGTACTTTAACTCCGGATTTAGGTATGCCGCCACGTGAATTTATTCCTTCACCGCGACTAGTTAATGCCATAAATAAAATAGTAGGAAAAGTTCATATAGGTTTTTGTACGGGGCGAGATAAAGACACTGTTATTAAAATCTGTTCAAAACTGGGATTAAAATCACCACAAATCATTGAGGGTGGAGCTAAAATAATTGATGTCAGCGGTAAGACTTTATGGGTAAAATATATAAGCACAACTTCAATTAATGAAATTCTTAAAATATTAAAAAGAACAAAAACTTCTTTTTCTGTCATTGTTGACGGAACCGAAATCGTCGATGAGATTCCTACCGCTAATCTTGATAAAATTACTGCGGTTTTGTGGTACGACTTGCCAAAAAACCAAACGGAATTATTAAAACAAGAACTTTCACTTTGTACAGATATTGCCTTTATGGTTAACCATGATAGAACCGGTAATACGATCTATATTACCGACAAATTGGAGACGAAAGCTCATGGAGTCAGAAAATTAATAGAAATATTAAACATTAACAAAGATGAGGTAATTGGTGTTGGAGATGGTAATAATGACAAAGCATTACTTTTAGAGTGTGGTCTAAAAGTGGCCATGGGTAATGCGGTAGCGGAAATCAAAGAAATAGCAGATTATATAGCGCCAGACGTTGAAAGCGACGGTGTCGCTCATGTTATTGAAAAATTTGTGCTACCGAATTTATGAAAGGCTTTTAATATGGTTCCGAAGTTAAATCTTGTCCAGGCAAAATCAATTCTTATAAAATCGGGTTTACCGGGAGCAGATTATGTAATTAATCCCTATAACGGTTGCCTTTTTGGTTGCATGTACTGTTACGCTGCTCAAATTGCCAGGTGGAAACATCCGACAGAAGAATGGGGAAGTTATTTAGACGTTAAAACCAATGCCCCAGAACTTTTAAAGAAAGAGCTGACAAATTTAGAAAAAAGGCTGAAAAATAAAAACTTCGGTTCAATTTTTTTCAGTTCGGTCACCGATCCTTACGTTGGCATGGAAGCAAAGTACCAATTGACCAGAAAGTGTTTGGAAGTTTTAGCTGATTTTGGCTATGAAGGAAATATCTCGATCCAAACAAAATCACCACTAGTGACAAAAGACATTGATGTTTTAAAAAGGCTTAAAGATGTAACGGTCGGTTTTACCGTTACGACACTTGACGATAAAGTATCAAGATTTTTGGAAGTAAAAGCTCCTCCGGTTTCTTCAAGGATTGAAGCGTTGAAAAAATTATTTAAAGAAGGAATAGATACTTATGCCTTCATCGGTCCGATCCTTCCTTATTTTGTCAACAGCGAGGAAAAAATCAATCAGCTATTAGATAAACTACAGCAAGTCGGAGTGAAAGAGGTCTGGTTTGAGCATATCAATTTAAGTCCGCGGATAAAAGCGAGATTATTTGCCTTCCTAAAAAAAGAGTCACCGGAATTAATTCCCCCATTTGAAACTGCCGACAGCGAAGAATATCGAGAAAAACTGGAAAAAATCATTCGTCAGGCAATGAAAGGAAGAAGTTTGAAAATGGGCTTAGGTAAAATTATTTATCATAGAAAACCGAGAAGATCAAAACTAATTAATTTTTTGGGAAAGAAACAGATCGTCAGCCTGCCATTGATTAAAAACACTGGAGACAGAAATCATCTTCTTTAATGCTTCACCGATTTTGTTCATAACCAACTTGTCGGGTTTACCTTTGTATTCAATCGGTTCGAGAACGCGCAGGATTACTTTATTGTTTTCTTCGAAACTAAACAACGGAATAATTGGTTTGCCGTATTTTCTCGCCAACCAGAACGGCCCGGTATTTCCACTATATTTCCACCTCTATTTCCACCTCTGAGGTGTAAAGAGGTGTAAAGACGGGGATCCTTGGATAGCTCATCTCTATTATACTTACGATAAAAATTATAACTTTTACTGGTACTCTCCTAAAGATACCGTTCATTCACAAAAGATTAACAAAAACCCTCGTGTTGCCCTGGCCATATTTGATTCAACCGCAGTAGGAGACGACGTCGATGCCCTCTATATTAAAGCAAAAGCTTATGAAATCAAAAACAAACTAGAGCTAATAAAGGGACTAGTTTTATACACCGCTAAAATGATAAAAACTAAATTTGCTAATAAAGCTTTGGCGGAAAGATTTATCAAAGAATGCAAAGATTTTGAAGGTTTATCTAAACTACGGATGTACAAAGCTGTTCCGGAAAGGTTTTGGAAACCAGCTCCGACGAAAATGTTTAATGACAAATTTGTCGATAGCCGGATTGAGGTAATAGTTAAAAAGTGAATTTCCCACTTTCAGATAAATTATTGACATGGCTGATTTTGTTTTCGAAACCACTGAACTTCTTCATCGGCGCAGGCCTGACAAGGACTACAGTATGATTTTCCGTTTGAACCACAGATGTAGGGCGGTGGGTTAATACACTCCATGGTACAAACTTGGGGGCGAAACTTACAACTCTCTTTACTATCTCTCTCCGACGGTGGGGGCGATACACGACCGGTGGGGAAAGGCGAACTACTGGGAAAAAGTACTGGTTGAAAATCTTTTATCTGTTTTTTTAGTTGGTAGTTTTGAAAAAAAAAGTAACCGCAGATAACAGAGAGTAAAACAAAAATAAAAACTAAAAAACACCGACGACAATCTTTCATAAAAACATTATAACACGATAGAAAAATAAGGGTATTAAAATGGTAGCGTTAAAGAAACATTGTTTTCTCCGTTTTCTTCTAAATATTTTTTCCAGTCAACTTTTATAGTTGCTTTTCCTGCCGGGTCAAAATAATAAATCTCACCTTTTTTTACTCCAAATTCGAATATCTCTTTGGTTAACAACGTGTCGTCGAGACAATATTGTTTTAACTTATCAATTTTCCCTTCTTTATAATAGTCGATCGCCAACAAACCGTGGCCTGTCTTCTTTTTTCCTAGAGTCGCCGAGACAATATCGTTAAGGGCTAATCGCCGGCCGAGCTTTTCTTTAATGTCATCAAGAATGTCAAAGGTGGCAAACTGATCAACCCGCCCCGGATAATAACTCTGTAAAACTTGCAGATCAAAACTGCGAATATTAAAACCAATCAGGTAAGAAGCAGCTTCAAGAATGGGAAAAAGTTTATTTAGTTCTTTCTCTAAAAAAACCTCGGACCGGTCTTTCCCATATTCATAAATAGAGACGACGGTGATTCCCAGTTTTTTCGGGTCGTCATATTCTCGAAATGTATACTTAGTTTCCAGATCTAAAACAACGGGAAATTTTCTCATATGAGCTATTCGGCGACGGGTTAATTTTTTTTTCGGGGGTACTCTTTAACAATTTCCATTTCAATCGCCTGAGGCGTTTCTATCGGTTTCCTGAAATTAATTTTATTCAGCTGAGTCTCCAGTTTTCCCCTCATTTGGCCAACTAGTTTAAAAAAAGTTTTTTTTTCATGGATGCGTAACCGACGAAACTCTTTCCTAAAAAAATCGTCGATTTTACCCAGTCCCCAAAGGACTTCGATCAGCTGCTGATTTTTAAAGTTTAAAAGCGAGATATCCCCCGCCACCGGTCTGATTTTAAAACTCATCATCTGGACTTCCTTTATCATCTGATCATGGGAGGGTTTGTGATCAAGAAGACTTTTGAGCTCGGTCATTAAATTAAAAATGTCTGTTTTTTTAGTAATTTTCATAAAATCGTTTGTCGCCCTTCGCTTTAATTTTAAAAACGAATTAGTATATAATAAAAAAATGATAAAAGCGAAAATTAAACAAGATCAAATTCAGGCTTTAAAAGCCGGCGACCGAACCAAATTAAATATCTTACGCTATATTTTAGCAAAAATCCAGAATCAAGAGATCTCTAAACAGAAAGAGTTAACCGATGAACAAACCATTGAGGTTTTACAAAAACAAGTAAAAGAAATAAAAGAAACGCTTGAGGCGGCGGAAAAGGCCGGCCGGCCAGAGATGGTCAACCAATCAAAAACCGAGTTAGAAATCGTCTCCGCATATCTACCCAAACAACTATCTGATGAGGAGTTAAAGAAAGAAATAAAAAAAATTATTGCCGGAAATCAAGCTCTTTGCCAAAAAAACCCAAAGGCAATTATCGGTCTTTGCGTCAAACAACTAAAATTTAAAGCGGAGACTTCAAGAATTATTACCGTTATCAACTTGCTAACAAAATAATCCATTAATTCGTCAACTTGTTAATCTGTTAATCGGTTAATTGTATAATAAGAACATGCGTTGGTTGAAAAACATTTTTTTAATTTTCTTAATAATTTTTTTCTCTTCCTCATTAATAAGAAACGTTGTTAACTATCAAAACCGCATTGCCTTTCTTAAGAGGTTTAAGAGTGAAGTGGAAAAGGAAAAAAAGAAAAAACTCACCTTGCAGACCGAGATTCTTAAAAAAAGTGATTTTTACGAGTTGGAAAAGACTATCCGCAACAAACTTAATTTAGCCCGGCCGGATGAGGTGGCGATAATCTTACCGCCGCCGACGCCAACACCGACGATAATCACTCCTACGCCGCTTCCCAATTGGCAACAGTGGTGGCAATTATTTTTCATGCAGAGTTAACGTCTATTTCCGTAAGTTTTTTATCTCTTCTTTAACCTGCATAAATCCTTCGGAAACCATTTTGTTGACATACATTACTTTTCGAAATAGGTAATATTCACCTGCGGCCAAAAATAAAAAAACGATGACTACCACCGTCGTAATCATCTTTGTGTGTTTGTGAAGATAATGACTCCACTTTTTATCCATATTCTTTTTATCACCCCCCCATCTATTCTATCCTATTTTAAACTTACCTTGCTTGTCAAGATAAAGCCGCGCGGATTAAAACATTCTATAAGGCATACTGCGCCGGTCACGAAGTGTTTTCTTTAGCGAGTCTTTCAGCTGAGCTCTGCCAACATTACTTTTTAAAAACTTTTCCCTGGCTTTGGCGTCTTCAAGACTAATAAAGTATTCGTAGTATATCAGCTTAAAGGGAATCTTAATCTTTGGAGAATCAACCAAGCCTCGACTATGGTCAAACAACCTTCTTTTTAAGTCGGTGGTTAAACCGGTATAGATCTCGAGGTCCCGCAGACAAAGTAAGGTGTAAACATAGTATTTATGCTGACGTTGTTCCATCGTCTTGATTATATCTAAACCTGATATAATTTGCTTATCCTGTATGGATATTCTCAAAAAAATAATTGGTGTCCGATCGCCTCGGCCTAAATTTCCAGTGATTGAACCTGTCCAAAAACGTTTTAGTCCTAGAGTTTTCTCTTCAAAAGAGGTGTCTGATAAGGATTTACGCAGCATTTTTGAGGCGGCCAGACTGGCTCCTTCTGGAAGAAACAACCAGCCCTGGTATTATTGCCTAATCAGAAAAGGAGCGAATGCTTACGCCAAGATCATTTCCTGTCTTCCCGAAAGAAACAGCTGGGCTAAATCGGCGCCCGTCATTATCATCGCCTGTTATGATCCGACCGAGCCCGAAGATATTATTAACCGCTGGGCTCTTTATGATTTGGGCGCTTCAGTCATTTCCCTCGTACTGCAGGCCCAAAGCCTAGGTTACTATTGTAGACAAATTGGTAGTTTTGATTGCAATAAAGCTAAAAAATTATTTTCCATACCCGACCCATTAAAACCATTCGTTTTAGTCGCTCTAGGAAAAATTGGCGATGAAAAAGACTATCAAGGGGCTGACCCTGAGATAGTGAAAAGAGATCTGCAAAAAACCGGACGGAAGAATGATGTCTACAAAGAAATTATTGACTAATAACCATTTTTCTTTAAAAGCTGGTGTTCTAAATATTTTTAGCAAATCCACTAAATGTGGTGGGTCAATATCAATAATTTTAATAAGCTTGCTTCCGCGAGTTTTCTCTTTTAATAAACCCGATGCTTTTGCTGTGGCATAGATATCTTTCTCACTTAGGAGATACATTAACGTTCACATAGTGTGTTACGGCGATCTGATCACCAATTATGGGTTTTAAGTTTCCAAAATGTTTTCCTGAGTGTATACGAGTTGGCCATGGTATATTTTTACTCTGAATAAAGGCGGTTGTAAGAAAATTTGAATCAATAGGGGTTGGTTCTGCGATTAATTTTTGGCCCTCATCTAACATAAAGTAATTTTACTATTATTTTTCCCGCTTCGCTCAAACTACGTTAGGGGCACACTTCGCTTCTAAAATAATAGTTGGGAATAACAATATGGTGTGGCTTACCACTCTACGCTCTTTGAGAATATCAAAGAGCTACAAGGTGGCTTGCCACGCGGAGCTCTTTATTGAAAATAAAGAGCAAAGTGTGGAGATGCCGGGAGTTGAACCCGGGTCCGAGAAAGCACCTCTAAAAACGTTTAGTGAGAGATAGATTATTTTTGTCTCGTGTTTAAATTGGAAAATAAACAAACCTCATTAAACCGCCGGTTATGTTTTGTCGACTCCGAATATAACCGAAAAATTTTCTTCGTCCTACTCCGATTGGTTTTCCCTCTTTAGGTTGAATCGAAGAAAACCCAAAGAGAGGGATTTAGTTTACAGTTTGAACAAAAGCAAGCTCGCGCCTGCCATAAGCCAAGAAGTAAGCTTCCTCCGCTGATAAATTATCTTTATCAGTTGTTTTTTCCTGTTTAACGGACAAGTCCGCTCTCACCATTTATAAAAGTGCAATTTTCCCGTCGATGCCTGTCATCCCCTTAAAAAAATTATTAAATATTTAATAATTTTTTTAAGGGGTAAACCCTTTTATCAAAGAGTTTACAAATACAAATAAATTAGTAAGCCTCTTAGTTTTTCACATATTCTTTTACTTCTCTTTGTTGTTCTCTCTTAATGTCTCTTGCCTTTTCCAACCTCTTCTTCCCAATCGTACTTCTTCCTTTAGCTAGAGCCACTTCAAGCTTCAAAACCCCGTGCTTATTATAACAAGAAATGGGCACTACTGTCAATCCAGCCGCCGCTTGGATTTTGGTTTTTAATCTAAGAATTTCTTTGCTGTGCATTAATAATTTTCTGGTTCTTTTATCGTCGTAGCCTGCGGCCCTAGCGTACTGATAAACCGGAATTTGGGCATTAACCAAATAAACTTCACCGCCGATAATTTTAATGAAGGAGTCGTTGAGTTTAAGCCGGCCTTGGCGAACCGCCTTAACTTCGGCCCCTGTCAAAACAATCCCAGCCTCATATTTTTCCAGTTCCTGATAATCTCGGTGAAACTTTCGATTGATAATCTTCATTGAGATTATTTTAGCAGATGTTAAAAAAATAATTAAAAATTATTGTCCGTACGGTTACCTTCTTTGTTACAATTATATGATGAGTTTTTTTGGGAAAAAACCGTCTCGATTGACTCAAATTATTATTTTGGGGTTAACACTTCGCCTGATTCTTCTTTTTCTTGACTTTGGTTTTGACGTCAATAACCACATCGTTTGGGCCAAAGAGGCGATTAAATATGGTTTGCCCGGCTTTTATGAGCGAGCTCAGGTTGAACGCTTTACTACCACCTACCCCAACTATCCACCCTTAGCCATCTTTCTGTTTATCATTGCCTATGGTCTGTATCAATTTGTTTTCAAAGCTACCTGGCGGGTTAATCTTTGGCTGCCGCTCTTCCCTTCAAAGCTGGTTATCTTCCTTGAAAAACGGCAGGCTTTAGCAGGCTTTATGAAATTACCGGCCGTGTTTTTTGACCTTGCTTTGGTTGTTTTAATCTATCGCTGGATCAGGATGAAAAAGGACAAAAATAATATTTTTGGCCCACTCGCGGCCGTTTCTTTTATTCTTTTTAATCCAGGCTTTTTTTACAATAGTAGCTACTTCGGGCAGATCGAGTCAATCCCTCTTTTTTTTATCTTACTGTCTTTGTACTTATTGTTTTTCAGCAAAATGCATGAGCGCCACCTCCAACAAGCTTTACCCTTTCTTCTTGTGGTTGGATTAAAAGATAAAAAATTTCTTAAGGCTTTTTTTTATTTTTCTTTGGTTTATTTTATCAATATTTACCATAACTGGCCGGTGCCGAAAATTATTTTCCTGGAAAATTTTGTCAATTCACCAATGGTGGTTAACGGAGTTATAATAGTTTCCTTAATTGTCTATTCTTGGCTCGTTGCTAATTACTATGCCGATAAAAAAACTTCACCATCTTTCTGTTAAAATTACTTCATGCAGATCATTGCCGACCTTCATCTCCATTCGAAATATTCCCGCGCCGTCTCTCAACGTATGGATTTGGCGGAGATTGCTCGCTGGGCAGGTAAGAAAGGTATTCTGCTTATGGCGACCGGCGACTGGACTCATCCTTTATGGTTTAGAGAAATAACACAAAATTTAATAGAGGTCGCACCAGGAATTTTTAGCTTGAAAAAAAAGCCTTTTGACAGCGACGCTGAGGTTTATTTTCTGCTTTCTGTTGAGATTTCCAGCATCTACTCACAGGGCGACAAACAACGCCGTGTTCACAACTTAATCTTTTCACCATCGATTAAAACCTGTGAAAAAATTGTTAAAGCCCTGGAGGAAAAAGGAGCAAATTTGTTGGCTGACGGCCGACCAATCCTGGGAATATCTTCAAAAAATCTGTTGGAAATGGTTTTATCAATCGATGAAAAAGCCTTCTTTATCCCCTGTCATGTCTGGACACCGTGGTTCTCCCTGTATGGTTCTAAGTCGGGATTTGACTCAATTGAAGAATGTTTTGGTGAAATGAGCAAACATATTTATGCCGTGGAAACCGGGCTTTCCTCTGATCCGATTATGAACTGGCAGATTGATGATTTAAAAAATCGCTCGATTGTCTCTTTTTCCGACGCCCATTCTGGTCCAAAGATTGGTCGTGAGGCCACGGTGTTTGTTCCGAACACAATTTCAAATTTCAAATTTCAAATTTTAAATTTTTCTTATGGCGATATTACCGATGCTATTAAACAAAAACCGGGTGGAAAATTGAAGATTGGTTATACGATCGAATTTTTCCCTGAAGAAGGAAAATATCATTGGTCAGGCCACCGCAATTGTAACCTCCGCTACTCACCGGCCGAGGTCAAAAAAAATGGCATCATCTGTCCTGTCTGTAAAAAACCGCTGACCATCGGTGTTGAAAATCGGGTTATCCAGTTGTCAGAAAAAATCTATGATCACTCTGATCTTAAGTTTTTAGAAAATAAGTCCGGATTGGTTTTTGTTTACGACAAAGAACAAAGGCGTAAACCGTTTGTTTCCATTGTTCAGTTGATTGAAACACTAACCGAAGTTAACAATGGTTCACCAACCAGAGCTTTGGCCGATTACGAAAGGCTCACCTCAGAATTTGCCCCTGAGTTTGACATCCTTCTCAAACAACCTCTGGAGCAGATTGAGTCTCATGCCGGACAAAAATTACGTCAAGCGATAGAAATTATTAGGAAAAGGCGGGTTTTTGTCGATCCAGGATATGATGGGGTGTTCGGAAAGGTAAAAATATTTGGTGGCAATAATCAGCCAGGCGAAGAAAAATTACCGGAGGAAAAACAACCAACCCTATTTTAATTAATTATCACATTGCTACATGGCTACATGGTTAAATAAAAAATTCATCAAGGTAACAATAAAACAATTTAACAACGTGGTGTTATTTTTGTTTATCTTTTTTCTTCCCACTCAATTTGGCAAGCATTTTTTTCTCCCGTCTTCTTATCTTTCCGGTGTGCGCGTCGATTATCTGGCTCCAACGGTTTATTGGCTCGATTTCTTAATTTTGATGTTGGGAATTTTGAACTATCAAATCGTCGTCCGCGCTGTTAAAAAAAAACGTTCTTTAATATTTCTGTTTTTAATTTTGATTGCTACGAATCTAGTATTCTCGCAGTCAAAAATAACTTCCATTTATCAATATATTAAGGTGGCAGAGTTTTTATTGGTTTTTATTATTTTTCGAACACGGAGTTTAAAACCGCGTCCCTATCTCCTGGCTTTAACTGTAGGCGGATTAATGCAGTTGTTATTGGTTGTTTTACAAGTTATAAATCGACATTCGCTTCAAGGTGTTTTTTATTATTTAGGAGAACGTTATCTCTCTCTTTCTACCCCAGCCGTGGCCAAGGCCTCTTGGCAAGGAATTGAGGTCCTGCGTCCTTACGGCACTTTTTCTCACCCTAACTCTCTGGCCGGTTTTTATCTTCTGTTATATTTTTTTGTCGTAACCAATAGAAAATTCCGTCAAGAAAACTTTTTAAAAAGTATTTTTTTATTTATTAGCTCAATGCTGGTTTTCTTGTCTTTTTCTAAGATAGCGATTTTATCCTGCTTGGTTTTGTCTTTTAGTTACTATCTAACTAAACAAAAACTAAATAAAAAATGCTTGTTCTGCCTATGCGCCCGGCTTATCACCCTGTCAACAGTTGGTCTTATTTTCCTCACCATTAAGTCTGATCCTCTTTCCCTGGAAAAACGCTACTGGCTGATTAAAAATTCTTTAGTTATTATTAGTCAAAACTTCTTTTTTGGCGTCGGTGCCGGCAACTATTTAGTGGCTCAAAACCAACTATTACAAAATTTTCCTACATTTCTTAATCAACCGGTCCATAATATTTTTCTTCTTTTTATCAGTCAGTGGGGAATATTAACTAGCGGACTAATTATTTATCTAAGCCGATCTTTTATCAAGGCTGTTTACAAAAATAGTCTTTTAATCTTCCTATCCATACTCTTTACCGGTTTTTTCGACCACTATTGGCTCACTCTTAATCAAAATCTTTTCCTCCTGGCGGTAGTTTTTGCCAGTCTATAACTGATTGAGTTTGTTTTTGATTTCTTGATTGAGTTTTAGTATTTCTTCAACCGCGGCTATCTGGGAAGGGGAAACCGATTTTAATAATTCCGTGGCCAGTTCCCTATGCTTAGCATTGCTTAATTTAAGGCTGTCGATTAATTCCGAAGACGGAGCAACGCCTTGTTTTTTCGAATCGAGCAAAAGGCTGGGAATCTTAAGGAAATATTTTTCTCCTTTTGAAAAGGTGGTAATCGCTAATTTATTCTTTCCCTTTTTAATTAAAAAAGTGGCCATATTAACTCTCTTGTCAGAAAAAAGTCGATAGAGATCGGCTTTCTTCAGATAGTCGCGCGTCATCCATTCCATTAATTTATCCCTGACCACCTTGGCAAAGTATAAAGGGTGATCTGGTAAAATCCCTGGGTAAGGAAGGGCGTAGACGACCTTCTCCTGACCGTAGGCAACTCCCTGCTCGGCCAAATTAACCAGATAAAAACTAACAATAACTCCAACGAAAAAAAGAGAAAGAAATATCGCTTTAGCGCTTATTTTAAGCATAGAACCTCATTCTACTAAAATTGGCTAAAAAAAACAACCCCGAACCAGAACAAGTTCGGTTCAGGGCTGCTCCTTATATCACGCTTTCACTTAACGGTTCTTTTAAGAGTTTTGCCGGCGGTAAAACCTGGCGTTTTGGTCGCTGGAATTTGAATCTCGGCGCCAGTTTGTGGATTTCTTCCTTTACGGGCGGCTCTTCGCCTAACCATAAAAGTACCAAAACCAGTGACGACAACTTTTTCTCCTCTTTTCAAAGCGTCGCTCATGGTGGAGAAAATAGCGCCAACGGCGTCTTTAGCGGCTTTGGCGGTTAGACCGGCCTTTTTTGCTACTTGAGCAACTAAGTCTGCTTTTGTCATATATATTCACCACCCTTCGTTTGACAATAAACTTTTAAATTTGTAGATTGTTTAGGTTGTCAATAAAGTAAATCGAAATCATAATAGAAAGTTTTTCGCTTCTTGTCAATCCGTATTTAAACTATCTTATTGTAACAATCTATATCAAAATGGGAGCGAGATGACAATACGAAAGAGGGTAGAATATTAAATATCTAATAATAAATATTAGTTGAACGTTGAATTTTAAATATTTAATATTTAAACATTTATTATTCAATTGTAATTTGATATTTATTATTTATTTTTTAAATTTTGGTTGTTGTTTCCGTTCTAAACTCCCTAATAACCGTTACCTTGATTTGGCCTGGAAATACCTCAAATTTTTTTTCGAGCTCTTCTTTAACTTTTTCCGCCAAGACAGTGGCTTCATCATCGCCTATCTCTTCCGGTTTAACAATTACCCGTAGTTCGCGGCCGGCTTGAAGCGCGTAGGCTTCTTTAACGCCCTTTTTACTTTTAGCCGCTTCTTCGATTGTTTTAATTCTTTTCAGATATTCTTCAAAGTCTTCGTGTCTCGCCCCTGGTCTTCCACCAGAAACGGCATCAGCAATATAAACTATTATTGACTCAACGGTGGGGAAAGGAATGTCTTCATGATGGGCGGCGATACAATCAACCACTTTTTGAGGGAATCGGTACTTTTTAGCTAGAGAAACACCAAGATCGATGTGTGAACCTTCTTTATCAGTTATTACCTTACCAATATCGTGCAATAAACAACCCAGTTTGACAACATTAACATCGGCCTTTAACTCGTGAGCCAGGGCAACACCTATCCTTGTTTCCTCGAGGGTGTGAGCAATCATGTTTTGGCCGTAGGAATAACGATATTTAAACTTGCCCAAAAGCTTGATTATCTCGGTGGGCAAATTATAGACACTAACTTTATGAGCAAGCTCTTCTCCGGCTCGAAATATTACTTTTTCTATCTCTTCCTTTGTTTTCTTAACTATCTCCTCAATTCGTTCGGGCTGAATCCGGCCGTCCTTAATTAATCTCTCCAAAGCAATTTTAGCCACTTCACGACGAATGGCATCAAATGAAGAAAGCCGAATTACTTTTTCTTCTTCAAGATCGACGTCGACTCCCGTCGCCAACTCAAAGGCACGGACGTTTCGTCCGTCCTTACCAATAATCCGCCCCTTATAGTCTTCATTAGGAAGGGTAACCGTTGAGAGAGTAAACTCGGCCACATAATCGATGGCCCCATATCGCATTGTTTCGGCTAAGATTTGTTTAGCAATGTCGTCGGCTTTTTGTTTTAATTCCTCCTGAGTCTGTTTTATTTTCTTGGCGATTTCTCCCTTGAGTTTTTCTTCCCAGCCAGAGAGCATTAGATTTTTGGCCTGGTCTTTACTCATCTGGGCCACTTTTTCTAGTTTTTGCAGGATGGCTTCTCTCTTCTCTTCAAGATCCTTTTGTAACTTCTGAACGGCCACTTTTTCTCTTTCCAATTTTTCTTTTAATTCTTCTCGTTCTTTATTCTTGTCTCCAATCTGTTGGTCTCTTCTCGCCAATCTTTTTTCCGCCTCAATCGCCTTAGCCAAATCAACCTTAGCTTCGTTAGTGATTTTTCTTGCTTCCCGCTCTGCTTCTTGTTTTATCCGCAGCGCCTCTTCTTGAGCGCGAAGGGTGATTTCTTTGGTTTGTTGGCGAATTTTTTCCTTTTCTTCTTCAACTCTTTGTTTGTTTTGAAAGAGGTTTTTAAAAATATTTTGAAACATAATTTGTTGAAAGGTTTGGAGAAAGACGATGTCAAAAATTAAAGTGCAAAATGCAAGATTATAGAGTAAAGCTCAAAATGATTATTGATATTTTTGGTTTTTTATATGTCATTTTGATATTTAATATTTAATTTTTGATTTTTAGTCACCGCTCCAAACAATTATTAATTTCCTCATTTTACTCTGTTATCTTAAAAACTGCAAATGGCGATCATTGTGTTTTATACCATTAAGGGTCAGATATTTGCATACTGTCCCTAACATCTTCTTATTTCTCCTCTTAGGATGGCAATTTTGTATTCATCTTCTTCAGAGTAGTATTCTTTCTCCCTCTTTCTATTAAGATTAACTTCATAATCTATTCCGTCAACCAATCTATCCACTTCATACTGGTCTTGGGACTTTTCGGTAATGGCAGCAATGGTTTTTCCTTCCGCCGTCGTAAGCTTGACGGAAACCAGTTCCCGTCAACCATCTTTTCCGACAAACTCCCATTGTTTGATTTTTTCCAAGTCCTCCTCTTCTAATACCCAGGCTTTCCCGGCAACAATCCCAGAACCTCTCTTTATTGTATAAGCATGAAAGGAGTCTCCCCAAACTTTATTAAGGATTCTCCGTGGTGGTTCTGGAATATTTTTAAGAGACTGGGTTGCTAAGCTAAATCCTTCAAGCATGGCGCTTTCTCCCCCCTTAAGGTCTTTGCCCAAAATCTCTCTTAGGCGATAATAGTCTTTATTGGCTCCATAACCGAAAAATATTACTTTTGCCATAGTTATTAATAATTATAAAAAAACAAGAAGTTTATTGCGAAGAAAATTTATTATTTAACTTCTCAAGCGTTTTTTTGGCGAGGGCAAAGGGAAAACCGCGCCGGAAAAGAAACTGGCTAGCTTTTTGGAGGCGTTTTTCAACCGGGAGATCCTTGAGTCTTGACCAGTGGTGGTAAAGAGCCTTTTCGGCCAAATCCTCTTCATTAAACGGGGTTCTTTCAAAATAATCATCGATCAACTGCTTATCAATACCGTGTTTGATTAGCTCCTGTTTTAGAACAAACTTTCCTTTTGGTTTAAGGTTTTTTCTCTCTTCAATAAAAATTTCAATAAACTTTTTATCATCAAGTAACCCTAGGCCTAATAGATGATTGATTATTTTATCAGCGTCACTGCGTGACCAATGCGTCTTCTCAATTTTTTTATAAAGATAGCGCCGCATTTCCCAGGCGGTCCGCGGGCGGAATTTCAAATAAAAGTAGGCTTTATTCAAGAGCGGTTGAAGATCTTCGTCAAGCATAATTTCAAATAATAAATGTTTAATGTTAAAATATTAAATCCTTTATTATTTAATATTCAATTATTATTTGAAATTTAATATTTATTATTTTTTCTCAGTTACTGCTTTTAACAGTTGCTGTTTTAGCTTTTCATCTTTCATCAGCGCCTCTTTTACCTGTTCTTTTCCCTGTCCTAACAATTTTTCACCATATTTAATGAACGAACCACTTTTGCTTAAAACACCGGCATTAATGGCGGCGTCAATTATTCCTTCTTCTTTATCAATCCCTTCAGCGGTGATTACCACTTCGGCTTCCTTAAATGGCGGCGCCACTTTGTTTTTAACAATCTTTACTCTAATCCTGGCTCCATAGGCCTGGTTGTTTTTTTTCAGAGTCTCAATCTTGCGCACATCCATTCTCACCGAGCAATAAAATTTAAGAGCCAGTCCGCCAGGGGTTGTTTCAGGATTGCCAAACATGATGCCAATTTTCAGCCGGATTTGGTTGGTAAAAATCACCGTTGTTTTTGATTTCGAGACAACGCCGGTTAGTTTACGCAACGCCTGTGACATCAACCGCGCCTGAACACCCATCTGTGAATCACCCATCTCACCCTCTATCTCCGAGCGGGGAACAAGAGCGGCGACCGAGTCAATAATAATCAGATCGACGCCGCCAGAGCGAATCAGATGTTCAGCAATCTCCAACGCCTGCTCACCTGTATCCGGTTGAGAAATTAACAGATCTTCAAGTTTTACTCCTAAAATTTTTGCCCAAGCCGGGTCAACGGCGTGTTCGGCATCAATAAAGGCCGCTATTCCACCAACCTTTTGCGCTTCAGCAATTAAAGATAGGCAAAGAGTGGTTTTGCCTGAGGCTTCGGGACCAAAAATTTCTACAATTCGTCCTTTTGGAATCCCACCAACCCCTAAAGCCAGGTCCAGAGGAAGAATTCCTGTTTTAATGACGGCTACCGGTGCCACCGGCCCCTCTCCTAGTCTCATAATTGCTCCCCGACCAAACTGTTTTTGAATTTGATCAATCGCTAGGGAAACTGCCTGTTTTTTTTTTGAGATTTGGTTTTTCATAATTAAGAAACGATTTTATAATTTCTAAATTAACAAATTTGTTAATATTTTAATTTGTTAATCGAAGAATAAATAATTTATTTATAAAAGTCAACGGACTATACGCTACAATTTAAAATACATAGATCAACATCACCGTTATCGCTCCCCAAAGAAAAATAGAAAATATCAGTGGTTTATCTGTGGTAATAATTTTCTCCGGCTGTTCTCCTTCATATCTTTCGTATAGAAGCTGAGCGTAACGGGCAATACCATAAACAACCATTGGAATAGTAATCATTAACCATTTTCTTCCTTCAAAACCGGGAAAAATGTTGGCAAACGATCTAGTAAAGGCGGTTATTGTCAGTGGTGGTTTTTCAAAGTAGGTATAAAACGAATAGCCGATTATGGTTAAGGTAGCAAAGGTATAAGTAAGAAAGTCTAAAAAATGTTCGTGGTAACGGTAAAGGGAAAGTCTGGCCTCCGGGCCATGGGCTACTAGTTCGGCGTGGCGTTTGACGGCCGCCATGAAAAGAGAGCCAAAGAAAATTGTTAGTACCAACCAGATCGGAATATGATAACCGGTGGCTACCTCACCCGCATAGGCGCGGACCATAAAAGAAAAAGAAATTGAGAAAATGTCAATTACGGGAAAACGCTTAAAGTAAAGGGAGTAAAAAAAATGAAGTAAAATAAAAAACAGGCTCAAAAAAAAGAGGGGAAGAGAAAAAAATAAAGAAAGAATTAGTGAACCTAGTGTCAAAATGAAAGTAATAAAACTTGCTTCGGCCAAAGACACCTGTCCAGAGGCAATCGGCCGATTTTTTTTAAGCGGGTGTTTTCTGTCATATGGATAATCAATGATGTCATTTAACACATAGGAAGCTGATGATAAAAGACAGAAAATAATAAAAGCAATAAGGGTTTTGATAAAAAGATCGGTCTCAAAAAGGTTGCCGGTGAAAATAATAGCGGTAAAAATAATCAGGTTTTTGATCCATTGATTTACCCTTAGCGTCCGGAGATAGACGAGGATTCTGTTCTTTTTCATTTATCTAAATTATACTAAATTATTAGTTGCTTATATTATACTTATATACTACTAATGTTAAATACAAAAAGACCGTATCTCGTTCTTCCTAAATTAATTCTGCAGCCGACTTGGGGTGGCAACTATATTCTCAACATGAAAGGCTGGCAAAATAATAATTCTCTTAAAAATAAAAAGATTGGTCAAAGTTATGAACTTTTTACTCAGACAAAATTATTGACAACAATTACCAGTTCTCAAAACAAAAATTTTACTCCTGAGTTGGGCTCTCCTAACAGCGACAAAATTTATAATCAATTACCTTATAAAAAAGGTGTTGAATTTATTACTCTTGAACAGATAACGTCTTTTTATAAAAAAATTCCCTTAATAAAACTTACTCAATCTATTGGTAATTCGTTTCAAATACATATAAAGGAGGGAGTAAAAAGTAACCGCTGGAGATCAAAACCAGAATCTTGGTACTATTTAGAAGACGGACTGATCACCTTCGGAATAAAAAGAAATATTAGTCTCGTGGATTATAAAAAATCATGTCAAATTATTGATGAAAAAATGAAACAATTAAGCAGAATGATAGAAACAAAAAAAATATCATTGGCCGCAGCCAAAAAAAATGCTAGGGCATTTATTAAAAAAGTTTATCCTTGGCGTTTTGTAAACCTACATAAAATAAAAAAATTTTCCGTGGTTAATTCTTCATTGGGAGGCATTCACCATTCTTGGGAAGAAGATTTCGAAAAGTATCCTTTAGGCAATGTCCTCTATGAAATACAAAAGGACGTTATGGATCCAATTTCAACAATAAGAAGTTTTGACAAGGGTAAATTTAAACCCAATGGTTCTATTAGAGAGATTCATATTCAAGATTATTTTAAGTTGTTGGATACCAATCCAGACCATAATGACTTAGAAAAAATCTCCCCTGAGAAAAAGGGTAACCGATTGATAACAAATAAATATTATTGCTTAGATATTCTGGAAATAAATAAACTAAAAACCGACAAAACTCATAATTCATTTGTCCATCTTTTTGTTCGCGACGGAGAAATTGAGGTTGCTGCCGGAGAAGGAAAAGTTTTATTAACCCGAGGACATTCTTGTTTTATTCCGGAAATAATCTCTGAATATATAATAAAATCTATTAATAACAAAGCGGTTGTTTTAAAAACTTTTATTGAAACCTAGTTAAAAATTTTTTTAATAATTAAAAACTATGAAAATTAACTTTGAATTTGTTGACAAACATTACGCGGCTAGGACTCATGAAAAAATGAAAGAAGTTCTAATGGATCCAAATGGCGACGGGCCAGTCAACTATTATTACATGATTCGCGGTGGCAAAGAGCAAAAAAACATTACTATCTGGGAACCAGGAACGGTTTGCGGAGAGTATATAAAAACCTATGGACATTACCATGTTGGAAAACTTGATGAGACATATTGGATTCTTTATGGGAAAGCCGTGGCGGTTGAACAGAAGTTGGCGCTTGATAAAGAAGGTAATATGATTCCAAACGTGGTTGAAGAGTTTAGGGCGATACCGGTTAAGGCCGGTGATAGTATCCATTTTGCTTCTGGACACGGACATCTGTGCGCTAATGTTGGAGGGACCTACTTTGTCACCGCCGACGATAGCCCGGTCGGTTTTGAAGATAAAAAGGACGAGGCTAGTATGCCAGGTCACGCCGACTATTTATTAGTACAAAAAATGCGTGGGTTTGCCTATTATGTAGTTGAATATCGCGGTAAACCGGCGTTAGTGAAAAATAAACTTTATAAAGAGATTAAAAAACAAGATCTGGGTGGTTTGTTGATTATAGAAAAATAAGTTTGCACAACCATGTAGATTGATTGAGTCTATGTTAGGAGTGTTTTTTGATAAAGTCGTTAATTTGGTTTGCGTTAGTAATTCTAAAAGACTTGTCTAGGACAATTTTTTTCCATTTAAAGGTTGTTTTTAGGTCAGTTTTTCTACTACTTAGTCTTACTTCGGTGGCAACATTGTTTTTATCAAAGGAAACGTAACAAACATAGTCGTCGTCCCAAATACCAAAATCCGGTTCCTTGACTTTTTTAATAACACTTTCTAAAGGACAAAAATAAATTTTTATTCCTGCTTTTAGATCAAGCTCAATTTGTTTTAAGAGTTCGTTTCTTTTTAAATCTGACGGGTGGGAAATGATAAAAACCCTGGTAATATTTTTTATTCTCTCGGCCGTCTTACGGGCTTCAATCATGTAAACTGATTCCGGGTCAAAATCATTATTGGAAGTGATAAAGGTACAGAAACCACTCTTGGCCAAATTCCTAAACTGAAACTTGCCGTACCCAAAAACGTCTTTGGGGTTAAGATAAATAACTTCTTCCGTTTTATTACCAATATAGTCAACCGAAAATAATTTACTCCGCTGAGAAATAAACTTTTCATATACGGGTAGGGCGATTCTTGTTTTACACAATTCTAGTACTAAGGGAAATTCGCTTAGTTGTTGAGGATTACTTAGATGACCGGCCTGTTTAATAAAAATAAAAGAACTATCCAGGGCCTTGGCAAAGAGGGTAGCATGACTTTTGGCAACATAGGGATCGTTATCAGAATACAAAACATAGGAGATGGGAATTAATTTTTTCAGTTTTTCAAAGTCAAAGTCTGTTTTGTAAAAAGATTTGTTAACAACGTCAAACTGCCATTGGTTATTTAGCCGGTCAAGAAACGGGCTGACAAAAATGGCGCTATCTAACTGTATGTTGTAATAATTAACTGCGTGTAAAATAAATACTGCTCCGAGCGAATGACCAATAAAACACAGTCCCTCACCTTTTTTAAAATTCTTACGGGTTTTTTTGAAAACGTTCAGCCAGTTTTGTAACGTCTGCTTATTGACGGCTGCTTTTATACCAAGGTTGGTGATCCGCTCCCAATCCTCCACCGGAAACCTGGGTATCTCAGCTGTTTGTCCAAATGATTCGAGTTTTTCTTTAAGTTTGGGCAGCCAATGCTCGTCGGGGTTTCCAAAGGCACCATGGCAGATGACAAATTTCATATTAGACTTTAAAATTGGTTTGTGTCCAATCGAGGATAAGTTTTGCCAATTCGTTTTCATAACCGAGATAGCTATGGGTTGCTCCTTCAATGATTTTAACCAAGGTTTTTTTATTGTCCTTGGTTTTTTTCCTAACAATCTTAGCCGCTGTCTGGGGTGACGGTTTCATATAAGCATCCTTTGAACCAAAGATAACCAATAATGGTTGCCTCACTTGAGAAATAACCCTCCAGTTGGGATTATTTGGGTTGTGGTAAGGGGTTAGTGTCCCGGCGCCGTAGTCGGTTAAATACCCATAATACATCTGGGCTGAGGTAACATAGCTTACTGGTGATAGTTCCTTTGGGAGAACTTCGTTTCCTTTTCCTTTTTTAACCATATCTTTAATTTTTCTATTTATTGTCTGATATTTTTTTGGTCCCAGGGCAAAGTACATCAGTCCATCATCGTTTTGTGGTGATAGATGAATCTGGCCCACCACTTTAGGGTTCTTTTTAATCCACTGGTAATAAAGAATTTTTTGGGAAAGACTATGACTTTGGAGAATTATTTTTTTGGCACCCTTCTTTAGAAGAAATCTTATCCAGGCATCGATATCGTAAAGGCAGTCTTTAAACTTTTCAAAACCTCCGCCAATCTGCGTCCACCCAACTCTTTTCTTTTGATACTTTCTAATATCGGCATAAACGTCGTGACCTCTATTATTGGCTGTCAAAAAGGAAATTTTTCTGCTGGCTAGTTTTTCTCCTTCAATCTCAATAAATTTGTGGGTATAAAAATCCCCAGCTGTGCCATGAGAGTGAAAAACGGCCAAATCACTTTTTTGGTCCATAAAAAAACCCACTAATTCTAAACCGTCTTCGGTAATTGTTTTAACCAATTCTCCTTTCATAACCAATATTATTATATCATCACGGCCGCCTCTTTACCTAACTTTACCGCAAAGTTCGTTCCCCGATCATAAGGATAGGTCATATCAAGGGTGGCGAGATAAAAATTTTTTACCGGTGTTATAAACTCCGGCTTGTTTTTTAAAAACTCTTTATCAAAAATCGGCTGTGCAAACCTGATTTTAAAAAGCCATGAGTTAGTAAATTTAAATTTTCGTCCAAGGGGCAATCGCCCTCTGGGCGAGGGGTTTGAAATTTTATTAAGGTAAGGAGAAATGTAATCAATAATCTCATCTTTACCCATTAACCAGAGTTTGTCGTTTTCTGTCGTGTACCAACCACAGTACAAAATATGTTTATTGTCGTAGTTTATTTTATCAATAAAATTTGTTTGCTGAAACAAACCCATAATCGGTATTTCTCGGGCAAGAATATTCATCCAATAAGTCTTGTTAAATATTGGTTTTTCGGATTCGATCACCAAACTAATCGCGTGTAAAAATTGTACTTTGCTTAATCGGCTAATAAATGCCTTGGGCAAAATTTGTTTGGCTATTTGAATTAAGATTGGTGTCGGTAAAGTTGAGATTACTGCATTAAATACTTCTCCATCGATTATAAACCCGTCCTCTTTTTTCTCTATTCTTTTTATTTCATAACCCTTTAATAGGTTAACTTTTGAATTTATTAATTTTTCTTCAATATGGTTTATCAAATTCTGAAATCCCCCAGCAATATATCCCAATTTTTTGGTTCTTTTTTTAACTCTCGCCCAGATAAATGAGGCCAATATATTTCCCGCATATTTACCGAACTTTTTCCGAAAAAGTTCTTGCCATAAGACTTCCCAGTTATTTTTACCCATGAACTTAACTAAAAACTTCTCTGCGGTCGTTGCCTCAAATAACTTAAGTGGCGGAGATAATTTTAGAAATGCCAATACTAAACCCGCGTTTAGTTTATCCTTCCAAGAAAGCAAAGGAAATTTTAATAAATCTCGTGGTGAAGCAAGAGTATAAATTGAATATTTCTTATTTTTGATTTGTCCCTCGATTTTGCTCGCGGTCTTGAGCTTGTCGAAAGATGTTTTTGATATTTGATATAAAGATGCTGTCTCCGGCGCCCTAAAAAAAATTTTATTAAAACCAATTTCCTTGGCCAAATTTAAAATTTCTCTATCGTTAGCAAAAAGGTGATGAACCGTCTTTTCCAGATGCCAATCCCAGTTTTTTGTCTTAAAACCGGCCGCCATCCCACCTAAAATCTTTTCCTTTTCAAAAACTGTTATTTGATGTTTTTTTTTAGATAGATAATACGCGGCTGTTAATCCAGTCAAACCCCCACCAAGAATCGCGATCTTCATATAATGTATTATTATAATCTATTTTTATCGGGAGGCAAACTAATTCCCGCAGTTTTACCGAAGAAAAACCTAATCGGGATCCAGGGGTTTTAAATAAAACTCAATTAAGATTGTCTTGTTTTAATAATTCAATTAACAATACTTCGAGAAATAGAGTGGCCGGTATTGCTAAAACGACCCCTAAGACTCCACCGACCCTGCCACCAACAATCAAAGCCACTAGGGTGATGATTGGATTAAGACCGGTGGCCTTTTTCATAACCAAAGGAACAATAAAGTTATTTTCCAGTTGCTGAACAATAAAAGAAACCGCTAAGGCGGCTAGCCCTAAGAAAATTGATTGAGAAAAACCAATCAACATTGCCGGGATAGCTGCAAGAGTTGGACCAAGATTCGGAATTACCTCTAAAATTCCTGCTAAAACCGCCAGAGCTAAAACATATTTAATCCCAATTAAGCTCATTCCCAGGTAGGTCAGAACGCCGACAATCAACATTAGGGTAATTTCTCCCCAAAACCAGTTACTCATCCGTTTTTCAATCTGGCTAGAGATATCAATAGCCGCTTTAGTTTGTTCTTTCTCGAAAAATTTAACTAAAAGTTTTTCTATTAAATCTTCTTCTAGTAAAAAATAAAAACCAAAAAAAAAGGTGGTAATTGTGAAAACCGCATTGGAGAAAATGTTCTTAGCAAAATTAAAAACCTGGCTGGTAATACCGGGAAGATACTGCGTAAGGGCCCCTATATTAAAGGTGGCGGTAAATTGTGGAAAAAGATTTTCCAGTATCGAGGGAATGTTTATTAAAAGCTGGGCGCTCTGTTTAACTAATGGGGGAATAATAAAACTTAAACTATTAATGAATATTGCCAAAAATAATAAATAAACGATAATTGATGAAACCAACCTCGGTACTTTCTTTTTGTTTAACCAGGTTATGGCCGGTTTCAAGGCGCTCATAATAATAAAAGCAATAAAAATAGAAAAAAGGAGATCTTTAATTACCCAAACAAATTTAAGTAATAAAACAAAAACAATGGTGAAAATAATCGTTTTATGAGAGATTTCAATTTTATAGCTCTTGTCCATTATGAAAATAAATTATATACCCGTCTTACTCCGGTTTGCAACCTGAAAGGGCAGCAAAGCGGATTAGTGGGGTACATACTGGAACAAGCTTGAGTTGTTTCAGTATAGGCCGATAAAGGACCGATTTCAAACAGATTGGTTATTTTTATCCTTTAGCTAAAGTAAGAATAAAAACCTTGTTGGCTCCTTCTTTTTTCAATGCACGGGCCGCTTCGGCACTGGTTTTTCCAGAGGTTAATAAGTCGTCGATAATAATGTAGTTATTGTTTTTAACTAATTTGCCTGTTGGTATCCTGAATGCACCTTTGACATTCATCTGCCTTTTTTTTAGCTGGTCAATCTGTGCCTGGGGCTTTGTTTCTTTTATTCTGACTAAGTCATTAGCGATGGGCAGCCTCAAAAAACCCTGAAAAAACTCGCTAATAACTTTTGCTTGGTTAAAGCCCCGTGTCCTTAGTTTCTTAAAATGGAGCGGCATCGGTTGGAGAAAAAACTTTTTACCATGGTTCAGTTTTTTATAGAATATAAGCTTCGAGAGTTTTTCTGGTTTTATCGTCAGACTCAACTCTTTCCAAACTAAAACCGCTTTTCTATACTTAAAACTTTTAATAATTTTCTTCAAAAAATTGTTATATCGAAATATCGAAACAAAGCCGTCAACTCCGTGGTAGCGTTGACAAATGGGATGAGTTAAACCAAACCGGCTTGGTCTTTGGCAATAAAAACAGCTGTCGGTTTGACAGTATATCAATTTTTGTTGACAATTAAGGCAAATGTAGTTACCAACTCTTCCGCAACCGAGACAAAACCTGGGAAATAAAAAATCGGTCAGAAACATATCATTATTATAAAGCTATTGTTCAAGATTTAATGTGGTTAACCCATCAGTGTTTTGCTACCAAAAACAAGCGGCTTTCTACTATTGTTCAACAAATTTTGGCGATCTTTGTTTCCTAAAACCGGCTAAAAACTTTTGAGGCCAATTTTTTTTATGATACAGTTTTAATATATTCTGACCTCTTGAAAACCCATAGATAGTGTTATAAATTTTAAAAGGACTCAAGATCTATTATGTTTTGTATATTTTGTC
>Ga0210015_1000450_pt1 | contig 42684 bp, 43 predicted proteins | sample CryGeymeta201522_FD_185471 | JGI IMG/M metagenome (GOLD analysis project Ga0210015, IMG submission 185471) | Groundwater microbial communities from Crystal Geyser aquifers in Utah, USA - Crystal Geyser metaG 2015-22 (SPAdes) (version 2) | ecosystem: Environmental > Aquatic > Deep subsurface >...
GTGGGGCTACTTCTGCTGTTGGAAAGGTTCCAGCAACACAAAAACTAATAAATGAAATAATTATAAATAAATATATTATATCTGGATTAAAATCAAACATAGCAAAAGCAGAAGCAAAAGGATTACAGTATTTTAAACAAGGGGGGGAACTTAAAATTGAGGGCGGAGGAGGTAGAGAGGTGGTTTATAACTTAAACAAACCCACAACATTTGTAAAAGGGATGGAAGCATTAGGTATACAATTAAGAGGAGATGCTTTGCTCGGCAAAGGTCTTTATGGAAAGGCAATAAATGGTTATACTGTAAAAGGAGGAAAAAAAGAATTGCTTTTTAGGATTGAAGACAGAGGATTTAGAGAGGCAGGTATATTTAAGCACGAGGGGGTTTTACTTACAGGAAAAGACCTTCATCCTTATAAATTAAGAAAAGTCCTTTTACCAGGATATGGAGCAGGAGGGGTTGTGCGAATGGGTGTAGGAAGTGAGCTTTACAAATACGCAGCATATGATTGTGGAACTGTTGTAAATTTATCTTTTCATTCGTGTAATGTAGAAGTATCAGGAGAAAAATTACAAGCAGACATAGTAAAATTTCAATCAGATTTTGATATATTTAATACAATAGTAAGTGCAGTTTCAGGATGCGAACCTCCGAAAAAGGCAATAACGCATGATGCTTGCGCAGCAGGATATTCTGCTTATATGGCGCACCAAAATGTTTTTATTGAGCAAAACTTTGAAAAAAACTTAGATTCGGCTATTGGAAAAGATGAAGACTGTAAAAAGTATGTAAGCATGCTTTTAGATCCAATGGCATATAATATTAATTGTTATTGTAGTGATGATTATATAGCACAGGTAGAACTATCTGAAAAAAAATACGCTTGCAAAGGGGTTCTTAATACTGAAGAAGAAGGTATGGACTGCGTTAATATAGAAACAAATGAATTATTTGGTGGGAACTGCATAAACACAACTGAAATTAACTTAGCAGATTGTATAAAAAACCCAGAATCAGATTATTGTAAATTATCTGTTTCCTGCAATTTAATAAAACAAACTGGTAAAGATGTTAAATTTGAAGATAGAGCTAAATTACTAAATATTAAAAAAAAAGGTGGTGATTTTTACTGCGACTATACAACAGATGGGGGTATAGTTAGAAAACTATTAAAACTTTATGGTGGAACAGGATCTGGTAAAACAGGTACAGGCCGGCCGTATGTTGAAATTAACTGTAAAGAAACAAATGAAGATGAACTTGTTGTAAAGAAAATTGCGATAAACAAAAAAGAAGAAGTAAAAGATGGAACTGTTGACAAAAAAGTATTTGTTCTTTATAATAAGGATACAGCAGGGGTTGAAATATTTACAGATCTAACAACAACAATAATTATAAAGTGGGATTGTGAAGGTATTGGGGATAACCAAAAGTGTTATACTTGTGTTTTAGCAGGAGATGATGTAAGCAGCAATCATTTTGAAAATTATACTGCAATTAAAACTTATATTGCAGGAGATGAAAAGGGTCTGCCTGGAAGGATTGAACAAAAATATTTGTGTACTGCTAATAAAGAAACAGAAAAGAGTGCAAAAGAAAAATATAATTTTACTTATAGTGTTTCTACTATAGAACCCCCTACACTTGCAAAAGTAGATTGTGTAGATAGTGTGTCTTGTCAAACCGTGACTTTTAAAAGATGGGATACAGGCAATTTAGAAAATCCACAAGCAGGAAGTATTAGTTATTCTAATGCTAATACAGCATTTTCAAATTTAACAGGTTCAGGCACTATTTCTATTAGCGCGCCATTTGTGAATAATCCTTCTACAGCAATTGAATGCGATATAGGGGGTAAATATTGTGAAGAAGGTGGTGGAGAGGAAGAAGGTGATGGAGAGGAAGAAGGTTATTGCGCAGGGTTAAATGTAACTATTAATCCTTGTAGTGGGGGGTTTGATGAGTGTAAGAAAAAAATCTTTAAAGTTATGAACCAGTCACAAAACTTGGCGTCGCAAAATTATGTTGTTGTTAAAGTAGATGAAGTGAAGCAACAACAAGCAATAATAGGAACACCTTGCAGCACAGAAGGATTATAAAATGCAATCTTTATTTTTTGCTATGCTTTTATTTCAGTTATTTTTTTTGCTACATTACTAAAAGCACTTGGCACAATTTTGTTTTTTGTAGGGTTTTTGACGCATTTTGCGATTGTTTCTGCTGCTTGAATCATCATTTTGGTTGTTATGTTTTTGATGTGGTTTTTCAAAAGGAATTTCATAAAGCCAGGAAACACAACAGCATTGTTAATTTGATTTGGTAAATCACTGCGGCCAGAAGCATAAATTAAGACATTTTTGCAATTTTTAATATATTCAAATGAAATGTCTTGTTGCGGGTTTGTCAAAGCAAATACTATTGCGTTTTTACCCATCTTTTTTATATTTTCTGGTGTAATTGAGTTTGGGATTCCGCTTACTCCTATGAAAATATCAGCACCACTAAGAGATGCTTTAATATGATTGCCCTTTTCTTTATTTGGATTTGTAATTTGAGCTATTTTTTGTTTGATTGAATTAAGATTTTGGCGACCGTTGTAAATAAGCCCTTTTGAGTCAGCGACAACAATGTTTTTAAATCCATAGGCGAGCAGCAATTTTACAATTCCAACACCAGCAGCACCACATCCATTAATACAGATTTTTGCGTTTTTATCTTTTTTCGTAACTTTTAATCCGTTGATAAGCCCTGCTAATACAATAATTGCTGTTCCATACTGGTCGTCATGAAAAATAGGAATATTTAGAGATACACTTAGTTTTTCTTCGATTTCTAAGCATTTTGGACTTTCAATGTCTTCAAGATTGATAGCACCAAAAGACGGCTCAATTGCTTTGATTGTTTTTATAATTTCTTCTTTGTCTGTTGTGGCTAAGCAAATAGGAACCGCAGTAATGTCTGCGAATTTCTTGAAAAGCAAGGCCTTGCTTTCCATTACAGGCATTCCTGCAAAAGGTCCAATTTTTCCAAGTCCTAAAATGCGCGTTCCATCTGTCACAATCGCAACCATGTTTTGTTTTGATGTGTATTTATAAACATTTTCTGGGTTTTTTGCAATTTGCTTGCATATTTCTGCTATTCCTGGTGTATAAAAAATAGTCAAATCACGCTTATTTCGAATCACCACCCCCTTTAAATTTATTTTTTGAACAGAGTTTTTTATAAGTATTTCTTTTTGCGAAATTTTTGACATAATATATATAGAAAATATTTAGATAATTTCTACACTAAATTTAAGAACAACAGAAAAACAAATGTGTATTTTGTTAGTTTTGTCGCTCCCAAACAGCATTAAAAATAATCGGCAAAACAATTGTGGCATCGCTTTGCACTGTTATGTGGCGCGCATTTTGGCTTATTTTTCCCCAACTAATTGCCTCGCGCGTTCTTGCTCCGCTTAAACTCCCATCTTGCTCTGGTGCTGAAGTAATATAAACAGCATATTTTAGACCTTTGTTGAATTGTGCCCACCAAATTGTGTGATGTTTGCTTATTCCCCCGCCAATTATTAAGGCACCCAACCTTTTCGCGTCAAAAACTAATTTATATAGTTTTTCTTCATCTTTAAAAACAGAAATTTCAAAACCAAAATGTGTTTGTGAAAAGAAAAAAAGCTGTGAGCCAAAAGCACCATCTGTAATGCCCGGCACAAAAATAGGAATTTTATTTTTCCAAGACCAGTAAAGGATTGATTCTTCTTTAAGTTGGAGGGTAATTTTTTTATCTTCTGCGATTTCGCGCCCGAACTCCCAAATAATTTCATAAGGAGCAAACACTTTTTTTCCAACATTGTATAATTTTTCTAAAATTGGCTTCATACGATCTTCTAAAAACACACCATAATTTTCAGATTTTATTAAGATATTTCCCAACCTATATATTCCATTTTTACCAAGATTATGTTCATCCATTAAAAAATCGCCGTAATAATAGTGCGCCCCCCACACGCGAATCAAATCATGCGAAGGAAGTCCTGTTGTTGCGATTACTGCGTCAAACCACTTATTTTTCAAAGCATCTGCAATTAATCCACGCTGACCTGTTGCAACAATCGAGGATGGAAGAGAAAGAATTTTAGTGCATTTTACATCTTTTAGCATTTTTTCTAAAATATCTGTTGCTGTTGCAATGTCGCGGCTTGAAAATCCGCCAGCTGCAAAATAATCATCAACAAGGTTATTAGCTGTTTTGCGACCAAGATGAATTTCTGAAATTGGCTCTAATTTTTCTTTTTTGTTTATAGTACCCATAAATTTTTTGTCGCAATTATGCGTCTTGCAGATGATTTTTATTTAACTTATCAAAATAAAAATAAAAATATAAACCCACAAGCACAAAAGGTGCAAATCCAAATATTAACAAAAGGCTCGCTATTTCACCATAATCTATTATTGCCATAATATTATTATTTGTGATTTGCTCTTTATTAAGTTAAGGAATTTATTAAAATATTATTTGTGTTTTACTTGCTTTTTTATAATTTTATTTAAAAACCTGACCTATCCACCCAACAAGGCCCCCTAGTTTTTGTCCGAGTTGAACAAACCCATCAATAAAGAGCAAAAATACTTCAATAAGTTTTTCTCCAGAAATAATGGTCGCAAACCAAGACCCAACATAATAAAGTATTAATATGCCCCCAAGTATTGTTAAAATAATCAGTCCTATTTGCGTTATACTTAGTTCAACAGCCATATGTTTTTGTTATTTAATTTTAAGTAATTTGCTTTCTGTGAGATTTGATATATTTGTTGTTTCAATTTTTAGGCAACAAACAGCTTATAAAATTTTAAATCTGCCTGGCGATGGCTCATAAATATCGCCTTCGTCAATTGCATATTTGATTATTTCTTCAACTTTTTCTTTTGAAAACCCAGTAAAAGCAGCCAAATCATCAGTGGTAGCCCCTCTTCTTTCTTGGTCACATTTAGGTATTGCTTGCAACAATATTTGTTCGTCAGCATTGTCTTGCACTTTTTTTGCAGTTTCGTTTTGCTGTAATTTTTTTGCTTTTATTTCTTTAACCATTGATTCTGCTTCGTTTGAGCTCAGTCGATATTTTTTAGCAATAATTTTTGTAAAATCATCTAAACTTCCTTCAAAAACAGTAAAATCCGAAGCAATTTGCTCACTCATTTTTCGCCAATGTTCTTTTAAAAAATCAATATATGCTTTTCGTTCTTGCAGTTCTTCCTTAGATATTTTTCTTAAAATTTGCAAAAGTAAATTAATATTGTTTTCATATTCGCGCACGCTGCCAAAAACAATAACAAGGTCACCTTGCTTTACTTCTTCGATTTTTGCAATACCTTCACCAAAAGTTTGAACTCGAATAATTCCTGATGTGTCATCTAAAGTAATAGATCCACTATTTTTTTCGCTATTGACTCGTGTTTCTAAAACAGTTCCAACAATTCCTGCGCGCGCAACAGGTCCTTCTTCTGTTTCTATATATTTCAAAAATCCTGCTTCATTGTCAAAGATCTTTTCACCTGTACTTAACTCAACAATTTTAGCGATTTTGTAGGTATCATATATCATATATCTTTTTGTAAAATGTAAGATTTGTTTTCAAATTCTGCTATCTTTATTCTACTTCTTTTTATATTGCACTTTTATCTCCAAATTCTGCTATCTTTATTCTACTTCTTTTTATATTGCACTTTTATCTCCAAATTCTGCTATCTTTATTCTACTTCTTTTTATATTGCACTTTTATCTTCAAACTTTTCTTTGTAGAAGCACTGTTGTTTTGTATCTCTTTTTGCCGCTTTGATCTATTCCATCATTTTTCTTGCTTGTTTTAATATTTATTGGCGCGTTCTTTGACTTGTGGTATTCAATAAATAAAGCTATGTATTTTTCTGCTTTTTTGCTGTCTATAAAAAATAAATTTGCTCCTTTTTTTTCTTTTTCAATTTTGAATATGTATTGGTTGTAGTTTTTTAATGTAGAGTTTATTGTCTCTTCGTCAAACCCGCGCAATTGTATAAGCACAGAATAAAATTCAGAGCCTTTTTTTCGGCAAATTTGACACAGTGAATTGCTAATAATAAAGACAATTACTTGTTTTTGAACAATATCTTTTGAACTCGCAACAACATCTACAACTTGGTTTTGGATTAAATTATCAAGATTAAATTCTAATTTAACTGACTCATATATATTTTTATTTGCTTTTATACTTTTTTTAAGTTCAGACAAAAATTTGATATTATCTTTTGGGAGATGAAATGTTTTCATGCGATATTTTATCTCTCCACATAATCTGCAAAACACAATCTTTTGTGGCTTTATTTGGAGCAACAGCGGATTTCTTTTAACAAAACATTTTTTGCACAGACCATCTTCATATATTTCAGAAGCACCACAAGAATAACATATTTCCATATATTTTTTGTCCAACTAATAAATATTTTCGCGTTTTTATTTAAAATTTATATACATACCTATGGTATTTGGATCGCGTTTAATATTCTTTATAATTGATGAAGGTCCGATGAGAGTGAGAGCGCGCTCACCTACCAAAAATTTAGACAACATTGTCTTTATTGATTCTAAAGTGCTTTTATTTTTTTCACTTATATCTAATCTAATAAACTCAATTCCTTCAAACGTGTCGCTTACATTTTTCATTGTTTCTTTAATTAGTTGGCCTTCAAATAAAGGAGATATATTTTTCTCAACAAGCACAATATTGCCTTGTTGTACTTCACTAATTATTTTTTTAAATATGTCTGTCTCTCCTTTGTCATATAATTTGTTTGTTGGCAAAAATACAATTTTTAGTTGATTGTCTTTCATTTTGAGACCTCAAATATTTTTTGATATAATTTGTCAAGATTTTTGCCCTCTTTTGCAGATATTGGCACTATAGAATATTGTGGAAATGCAACCTCTATTTCCTTTATATTTGAACCCTTTAAGTCAGTTTTATTTGCTGCGATTACAACAGGAATTTTTCGAGCTATAATATTACCAATCAAAGTAATATTAACCTGCGTCATTGGACTTTGAGTAGCATCTAAAACAACAACAACTATATTAATTTTGTCCAACCATTCAATCGCTTCAATTACTCCTCTAGTAGCTTCTTCTGCTCTTTTTTTTGCTTCGTTTTTTTTCAGTCCAGATTTAATAAAATCATCATAGTCAATTTTTGTGGCAATGCCCGGAGTATCAACAATAGCAAAAGTCATTTTTTTTCCCTTGTGCTGAATAATAATGTGTTGTTTTTCTGTAACTTTTCTTGTTTCATGAGCAATATTTGAAACAACCCCCATTTCAACACCTGCAAAATCTTTTGCAATTCGATTAGCGAGTGTTGTTTTTCCTGCATTTGGAGGGCCATAAAATCCTAATTTCAACTCTTTTCGAGAACCGAATAGTTTTGAGAGCAAATTGCGTAAGAAGTTAAACATATATTTTTTATATGGCCTTTGTTTTAGCTTACTTACCAAAATAATCTTTTCTAATTGCAATTGCCAACTTATTTGCCAAAGTGCGCGCGACTTTTCCTTTGTCTTTATCCTGAGCATTTGAAACCTGCGCTGTGTTGTAGATTACTCCATATTTTGGAGAGCGTTGTTTTGTTTTTAAAAATCTAAAAAATGCTTTTTCTGAGCCCAACAATTGAATTGTGCTTGCAGGTAATTTTGCTAATTTTTTAAATGAGCCTGCCTTTAATAAAAGTTCACCAACAACTTCTTCACCAACCAATGCCACAGAAGCAGGCATCATTTTTCTAAGCTCAACATAACTATAAGTCATAAGATTGTCTTGCACCAGCTTGCCTTTTAATATAAGTTCAGAAAAAGTCAAGATTGTTTGCTTGTCTTTTATATCAATATTTCCTCCAACTGTTTGTTTTGTTATATCTTCTATTTTCATTGCTTCACTACACAATTTTCCACTAAGATCTACAAACTTAAAATTGTCAGGGGTTTGATACTTTAATTCAGGAACAAAAAAACTCATCCATTCAATCAGGTGCATTACTTGTTCATTTATATGGTTTTCTAAGTCGCGCGCACTAACAAGCGCTTGAATTATTAATAGCTCTTTGTTAACAAAACCCCTTAATGTTTCAGCTGTTTTTATTAGATATTTTTCTCGCAGATTTACATTAGTTTCATTTTTTATTAGATATTTTTCTATTAAATTGTTAGTTTTATATTTCATTTTCTGTGAAGATTAAAATATTTTCCGGTTGTTTTAAATTGCTTGCCTTTTCAGTTCCAACTAAAATTATATTTTTTTCCAAACCTTGCAATATTTTTACTATTTTTGGTGTGATTTTTCCATCAATAAGAACAGAGTTAATTTTTTTTCCAAAATGTGAAACCGCTTCATTTATATCTGTTTGCGGAACGCGCGCCATCACAGCATTTCTATAGTCCAACAAATAAATTGCTTGCGTGCCTGCTAATTCTTGAAGATATTTTTTCAAAATAGGATTTGTATTTGATTTAACTGGGCCAACAATCTTTGATTTAAAAGCAGACCTCAAATTTAGATTATTATTATATTTTTTTAATGAATGCTGTTTATCAAAAACACTTGCTTCTGGTCGATGCCCGTGTTTTTTTTGCAAAGATAGTAAGATGTCTTTAGGAGATAGTTCTTCTACTTCTTTTCCGTCAGGTGCTTTTGCAAAAAAAGATATTTTGATTTTTTGCGAAATTGTTCGGGCAATAATCTCTCCACCTTTGTCTCCATCAACAAAAAGAGTAATATTCTTTCCATCTGCAAAGTCAATAACTTCTTGCTTAATTTTAGATCCTTCGATTGCGATTGAGTTATTCACACCTGCGCGCAACAAAGCAAGGACATCTGCTCGTCCTTCTACTATAATTATATCTTTGTTTTTTTCAACATCTGGTCCTGCTGTTGTTCCTAAAAACTTAACTGCTTTTTGCACTTTTATTTCGTCTTTTATATCTTGAATAAACTCTCGCGTGTTTAAACTTTCGCTTCGCATTTTGGAAAGAAGATCTAGTGCGCGACTTTTTATTATTTGTTGCTTTTCAATGCGAACATCTGTGATAGCAGATATGTGCACTTTTGCTTCGCAAGGTCCAACTTTTTCAATTGTTTCAATTGATGCTGCAATTATTGCTGTTTCTTCTTGGGTTAAATTCGTAGGTATATTTATTGCGCCACGAGATGTTCCATTGTCTTGTTTTTTTAATTCAATTTCAATTCTTCCTACTTTTCCTTGATTTTGAAGTTCGCGCAAATTTGTCTCGACAAGACCTTCTGTTTGACCAAAAATTGCTCCTGCAATGTCTTTTTCTTCAATTATGCCTTTAATTTCAATTGATGCTTCAATCATGTATTTTGTATTTGTTGCTATTTTTGCCATTATTTTTTTCTCCTTAGAAATATACTGTTTTTAATACCAATATTATTTCTTTTTATACGCGCGAACCTTTAGGTTTACCGCCAACTTTTTTGTGACTAATACATAATCCGTGCGGTACGCGCGCTCTCATTTTTTTTGTGATTCCTTTTTTAAGTTTTGGTTTGCCCATAATATTAATTTAAGGTAAATCAAATATTTTCCTCAGAAAATCTCCAAATCTTCCAAAGGATATTTGATTATTTAAGTGAAAGGTAATTTTAATTACCATATATTATTGTATAAAGAATATAAAAACACCTTTTTTTGGAAAATCCGATCCCCAAACTTTTAAACACAACACCAAAACATTAACTAATCCCCAAACTTTTAAACACAACACCAAAACATTAACTAATCCCCAAACTTTTAAACACAACACCAAAACATTAACTAATCCTCAAACTTCCAAAATTTGTACACTTCTTCACAACAATCTTTCATATCAAAAATAACTAGCACACAATCATTATTTTTAATATCTGTGTTTTCATTAAGTTTAATAAAGGTTTTGTTTCTATATATTGCAGCAACCAATCCCACTTTATCTGGCAAGTCCTTTAATTTTAGTGGTTTAAACTCATCATCAATATTTATTTCTATCATTCTATAACCAACATCATCAATATGAATCAAATCATAAATTAAAGGGTATTTTAAATAAAAAACACATGTTTTACCTGCTGTTTCATTTGGTTGCAAAGGGAGAATACCTATTTGCTTAAGAACCTCTGAAAATTCTTCTTTTTGAATAACAGCAATCACATTTTGAACAAATCGGCGCGCATACACTGCTGCAGCAATATTTATACTATCGTCATCTGTTGCAGCAATTACAACATCTGCACTATCTAATCCTGCATTGTGAGTTACTTGCGAGTTAATGCAATCTCCACTAAATACTTTTGCGTTTGGAAACAAAGATGCTATTTTTTGAGATTTTATATCATCATTTTCAACAACAATAAATTTGGCATTATGAATTTTCTCCATAATTGTGCGCGCAATTTTCCCTGCTCCATAAATGAGGATTTTCATAATATTTTTATACTTATAAAGAATATTCTTAGTAATTGGCGCGCTCTTTTATTACATAAAGCACACTGCTAACAAAAACTAAAAAGCCCAAAATTTCAATTCTGCCCATCCACATTAAAAAGAAACACAACAATTGAGACACAAACGACAAAGAAGTTATATCTATAATCATAATTCCGGCGTTTGACAAAAAAGCTGCTGCTGTAAATAAAGAATCAAAAAAATTTAATCCTCCAAAAACTAAAAAAATTACTGCTGAACCAAACAAAACCATAAAAAAAATACTAATATACACAAACACATTATGTATTTCTTTTTTATCAATTACATTGTGTTCAAAAATAACAGGAATAACAGCATTTTCAGGCAACAAATACTTTTTGATTTCTGCGTAAATTGTCTTAAATAAAATAATAATTCTCCATATTTTTAGCCCGCCAGTTGTTGAAGAATAACTTCCCCCTGTAATCATAAAGCCAAAAAGTAACAAAATAGCAAATGGAGATATTTGAGTAAGATCTATATTGTTTGTAATAATTCCTGTTCCTGACAACGCAGATGTTGCCAAAAAAACAGAAGAAATAATATCTGAATCTATTGCAAAAATACAACCCCCTACAAAAATTACAACAACCATAACCTTAAATTCAATATTATTTAACAAAGATTTTATAAAATTTTTTCGTATCAAAAACAGAACAAAGCAAGATGCTCCAAGCAACATAAAAATAATTAAAATTATTTTTTGAATATCTGAAAAAGAAGAATACCAAAAAAATCCACCTGTTGAAAGTGTGACCATCGCTAAATTAATTGCATCAAACCATGTCATTCCTGACATTAAAAGTAAAAGAAAGCACGCCCCAGTAAGTATAACATAAACACCAAAAATTTTTTGAGTAAATGATTTTATAGAAATCCCCCGAATATTTTTAATTTTATCAATATACACTTTATGCTCATCTTGCTGAAAAGGTGATTTTAAAATAAGAAATGCAAAAAATATAAAACCCATACCCCCAACCCACTCTAAAAAACTCCGAAAAAACAACAAACTCTGGCTGATTTCTCCACTATGTAAAGTTACTCCTGTTGTTGTCCAACCACTCATAGCATCAAAAATAGATGCAAAAAATCCAAATCCTTCGAATAAAAATGGTATTGAGCAAACCATAGCTCCTATTGGAAATACTAAAAACAAAACAAGCAAATATGTTCTTTTGCTAAAATCTTTAACAGAAACACTTTTTCGCAAAAAATACCAAAACCCAACTAAAATTAAAAAAACAAGAAAAAAACCAACTGCTGCGAGGCGTTCACCAAAATAAACTGCTATACCTATAGGCAATAAAAAAAAGGGTGCAAGCAGACCTAAAAAGTACGCAGCATACACAATACTTTCTTTAAATAAAGACACCATATTTTTTTGTGATTTGAATTATTTTAATTTGTATAATTTTGTGATTTGAATTATTTTAATTTGTATAATTTTGTGATTTGAATTATTTTAATTTGTATAATTTTGTGATTTGAATTATTTTAATTTGTATAATTTTTCAGTACAAGTATTACATATATTATAAATAATCCTGTGCTAAAAATATGCTGTTGTTTATTTATTCTAAAGTTCTTTGTTTTTGATATTTGGAAAAAACTTTTTTATTTTCAATATTCTTTTTATTTATAGTGTTGCTATTATCTGGTTTTATCACTCCATAAACCCCATCATATCCTGGTACAACCTCAATTTTTCCTATCCTATTTTTTAAAATTAACTCAACAACTTGCTCGTCAAAAACTAATTTTAAATCTTTTTCTGAAACATTTAATAAAATTTCAAACTCATTGTTGAATTTGCTGACAGTATCAAAATATTCGGTTTGAATATTTTTGCTTGTTATACCTTTTTTGCGCGCAAAACTTAAAAGTTCAATCAAAGGAATTAGCCTTTTGTATTCTGCTGCACCCGTTAATTTATATTTTTCTAATCTGTCAGCCAACACTTCAACGCGCGCCAACACCCCTATTATTAGTGGTTTTCCACAAACAGGACAAAGTTTGTTGTGTTTTTTGCTTTCTTCAGGAGAGTAAGATATATTGCAATTTCTGTGCCCATCAAAATGATATTTTCCATAAGCAGGATCAACTTCAATAGTTCCTATGTAACCTTTTTTTGTTCTTATTGCATTTATTAAATTTTCATATGTTATCTTATCAAATTCAAAAATTGTTGCTTCTCTTCCGATTCTCCATGGCCAAAAACTATGACAATCAGAACTTGACAATATTGTATATTTATCCAAAGAACTAACTCGCCAAAACATTTCAGGATCTGCTGACAATCCTGTTTCAAGGCTATGGATGTGGTCTGCTTGATCACCAAAACACTCTTTAACAGAATCAAAGCCAGATTTTGAGCCGAACAAACCAAACCAAGGCGTCCATATATGCGCAGGAATAATTTCAATATTGTTTGAAATTTCTAATATGTCTTTTGTAAAATCTCTGCAAGAAATGTTAAAAATTGGGCGGCCATCATAATCAATTCTTCCTCTTTTTAGCAAGTAATTTGTGATTTTATCAACAATTTCAAAACTTGGCGCAAGAACAACAAGATGAACTCTCCTGCCTTTTTTATTTTGAGTATATACTAAAGATATTTCTGTTTGAAGCACAAAATTTTGATTATATATTTTATCCTGAAAAATACCCTTTCCTAAATCAATAAGTTTTTCTTTTAGTTCTTTTATCCAAATAGGATGAGTAAAATCACCTGTTCCAACAAGATTTAGGCCTTTGATTTTAGAGTATTTTGCAATATGCTCAATATCCATTGAAGTTGAACATGCGCGCGAATGTTTGCTATGAATATGTAGATCTGCGAATATTTTCATATTTTTTTTGGTAAATTTATGAATATAAATTCCATCTTAAAAATGCTGCGACCCCGCCAAAACCATCAAGTTGTGTCCTTACAAATGAGTGTGAAATAATGAAGATTTTTGCGTGCTTTTTTTCTGCATCTTGTATTAAATCTACAATAATTTTATCTCTTAAAAATGTCTGACTTATAAGCAAATTTTCAACAGCACCTATTTCTATTGCTTTTTTTAGATTCTCCAAACCATAAGTGACCTTTTCATTGCGTCCGACACATCCTAAAAAAGTTTCCCAAAGTTCAAATTCTTTTGCTTGTTGTTGATTTTTTTCTATTTTGTTTATTCTTCCTTGCCGCATAATTTCAAAAAGTCCATGTTCGTCGCCGCTTGATGATCCTTCTATAAAAATTTTTAGATGAAGTTTTTTATCTTCTAAACTTTTTGCCACTATTTCTTTCCAAAATCCAGGCCCAAAAACCACGACTGACTCAAAATTAAATTGTTGGTTTAGATCTTGAATTTCTTTAAAAAATTTTACAGTGTCCCATTTGCTTGTTGTTTGCCCAAAGTCCTTTGCAATAGCATTGTAATTAATTTTAGCCAAGTGTTTTATTTCGCGCCCCATTACAAAAAAATTAATCTCATCTTGCTCAACTCCTATAAAAACCAGTGGCTTTGTTGCTTTTTCATGTTGTTTAATTTTATCAATTTCCCATGCCTGCCATTGCCTTTTTTTTATAAAATAAGAACAACCAACATCAACAGATATTGATTGGAATTTACCTTTTTGCTTTCCGTCCTGTAAAATTCCAGAAGCATGAAGCACACTACTCTCTTGAAATTTAATGCTGTTAATTTGAATAGTAGCATTGAAAATTTCAATTTTTGCGCGCGGTCTTTCACCTTCTTCACTTATTTCAATTTTCCTCCGAGCCTTTCCAACCAAAATATCTCCTTTGCACAAAATCCGACAAAGCAAAGCAAGATCTTCATAATTGTCTGGCTGAAGTTTGACTTCTTGAATTTTTGGATTAAAAGACAATAATTTCATAGTTTTTTTATTAAATGTGATTTTAAAAGTTATTTTGGTTTTTTATTTTTCATTATTGTAAAATATAATATTATTATATAAATAATATGGTAGAAAAAACTCCTAACAAACAAGACTCTCCTGAAAATAAAGTTGAACAAGAAATAGCACTAAACCAACAAACAGCTTACCAATGCAGTTATCAACTGCAAGAAATTGAGCAACGCATTGTGGTTTTTACAGAAATTTATGAAGAACTTAAAAAATTGACTGATGACGAGGTCTTTCAAATTATTGGAGATGTTATGATTAAGAAAAAGCGCGCAGATGTTCTTGTTGGATATGAGCACCGCATAGAAGATGGAAAAAAGATAAAAGAAGTTTTGGAGCGCACAATACAACAAGCACAAGAAAAGTTAGAGAAGTTGACAAAAAATAAACAAGAGCAATAATTTAAGATATATGCACAACAAATTCTAAGATTTTAAAATTTATTTTATTTATATTTTATTATTTTATTTATATAGATTATGCTTCTAAATAATAAGTTGCTATCTCTTTAATGGAAATATTTAGCTTTCTAAATAATAAGTTGTTATCTCTTTAATGGAAATATTTAGCTTTCTAAATAATAAGTTGCTATTTGTTTGGCGATAAATGCGCGCGCAGGTCTGAAATATTTGTTGCAAGGTAAAAACAAAGTTATACCTTTTGATTCCTCATTGCTTGGTTCTACTAATGCAATAATAGGTAATCCAAGCTGAATCGCATCTTTAATAAGATAGTCAGAGTAAAAGTCAAACATAAAAATTAAATCTATATCTAAAAAATCCTTTACATTTGTGTTTGTAAGATTACCTGCGCTGTAAGATGACTTAATATCACATCCAAGAATTTCGGCTAATTGCTGTATAGACATATCATTTGGATTTTTTGAAAAAAGTATTATTTTCTGATCTTTATAATTTTTAAGCATTTTTGCTATGTTTTTAATTTTATTATCTATTTTTGTCAGATCAAGAATTTTTCCTATTTTTGATCCAACATATGCAAACTCTTTATAACTTTTCCAAATTTTACCATGCGAATAAAGTGCGCGGCTTTTCATATAGCCCGACTGCTTTTCAAATATTTGCTTGTCAATTTCTACGCGCGCTTCTTCAATATTCATTGGTTTTGGTTTATCTTTTTTTTCATAAAAAGGAGTTTTGGCTAGTTCTTTTTGTACAATTTCTGTTTTAGACATAATCTTTTTGTATTGATTTCATATTAAAAATTTTATGGGCTTGTAGCTCAGGTGGTTAGAGCGCCGGTCTTATATGACTAAGTTTCTGTAAGAAACTTGAATTAGTTTGCAATGTTTGTAAGCAGGTTCATACTTTGCTTACTTTGGTTTGCAAGCAAGTTTTTATAAGTGCAGCTCGTGCTGTACTTGCTCTGAGAAAACCGGAGGCCCGGAGTTCGAGTCTCCGCAAGCCCATGCAACCAAATAAATAAAATTATGGTAAACTTACAAGCAATTAAAAACTATTTAGAACGATGCTACCGAATCCTAATTATTCTCAAAAAACCATCTGATGGAGAACTCAAACAATCATTGATAGTTACACTTATTGGGTTTTTGCTTGTAGGAGTTATAGCTTTGTTGATTTGGGTGTTTGCAAAAGTAATTTTTTCATAAAACTATGTTTTTTGAAATTAAATTTGATTTAAATTTGTAAGTTGTTTATACTTCTGTTTGTGCTTGTTGGTTTTTAAGCAAAAGTTATATAAAAATATATGCACATACTAACGATCCACAGCGATTATATAAAGGTTGAACCACAAGCAAAAGCACTTGAATCTGGCTATGACCAAGACGCACAACCATTTAATGCAGAAGATGCGCTTGTTGTTTTTATATCTGTTGAAAAAGGCGATGAATTCAATGAGATAAAGATTGTTGAAAACACCACAAAAGAGATATTATCAATTTATAACCAAGTTAAAGCCAAAGAAATTGTAATTTACCCTTACGCGCATTTATCCTCAAATTTAGCTCCAGCTTATCCGAGCAACAAAATTCTGAATGCTTTGGTTGAAAAGATCAAAGAAATTGCTCCTGTTAAAAAAGCGCCTTTTGGTTATTATAAAGCGTTTGAGTTAAGATGTAAAGGCCATCCTCTTTCTGAGCTTAGCAGAGAAATTACAGTTGAGAAAGAAAATAAGGAAGAGCAAAACCTTGCTTTAAAAGCAGAGGAAAAATTAAAATCATATTGGTATATTTTAAATGTTGATGGAAAATTAACACCTGCTGAAGAATTTGATTTCACTAGTCACGAAAATCTTAAAAAATTTGTAGATTATGAGGTCAAAAAAGTCAGAACATATGCTCAAACTCCTGCCCATGTTATATATATGCGCGCATTAGAATTAGTTGACTATGAATCAGGATCTGATGTAGGTAATTTGAGATGGTATCCAAAGGGTTCGCTTATCAAGCGACTTTTAGAAGAAAAAATTAACAACACAATGTTTAAATTAGGGGGAATGCAAGTTGAAACACCAATAATGTATGATCTCGCCCACCCTCAACTACACAAATATTTAAATAGATTCCCTAATCGTCATTATCTTGTAAAATCAGGAGATAAAGACCTTTTTTTAAGATTTTCTGCTTGTTTTGGACAATATTTAATAAGTCAGGATATGGTATTTTCATACAAACAATTACCTATAAAATTATATGAATTAACACACTATTCTTTTAGAAAAGAGCAAAAAGGCGAACTTGTTGGTTTGAAAAGATTGCGCGCATTTACAATGCCTGACATGCATACGCTTGTTGCTGATATGAATGCAGCAAAAAAAGAGTTTTATTTACAATACAAAGCATCGATGGATTGGATGAATGATATTGAACTTCCTTATGAAGTAGGAATAAGATTTGTTAAAGACTTTTATTATCAAAACGAGGATTTTGCAAAAGAACTTGTTAGTACTATCAAAAAACCAGTACTTATTGAGATGTGGGACGAGCGCCCTTTTTACTTTGTGATGAAATTTGAGTTTAATTTTATTGACGCTTCAGATAAAGCATCAGCTCTTTCAACTGTTCAGATAGATGTTGAAAATACCGAAAGATTTGATATAAACTATATAGATAAAGATGGAGAGAAAAAGTATCCAATAATGCTTCATGCATCTATTTCTGGAGCAATTGACAGAAATATTTACGCTTTACTTGAAAAAGCACATTTAGAGCAAAAAAAAGGAAATATTTCTATTCTTCCACTTTGGCTTTCACCAACTCAGATTCGCATTTTGCCTATTAGCAGTGAAAACCACCTAAAATTTGCAGAGAATCTCGCTAATAAACTTGAAAAGCAAAATATTCGTGTTGATATTGATGATACTGATGCTACACTTGGGAAAAAAATAATGAAAGCAGAGCAAGAGTGGGTGCCGTATCAGATTGTTGTTGGTGATAAAGAGCAAGAAGATGGAGAAAACAGCACCTTACAAATAAGGGCGCGCGCAGACAATGGCAAAATATTTAATATGAGTGTGGCAAATTTAATAAAAAAAATTAAGAAAGAAACAAAAGAAAGGCCATTTAAGCCGCTGCCTTTGCCGAGGTTGATAAGCAAAAGGCCAAAGTTTGTAGGGTAATAACTTATTTTAGAGCCTATAATTTATATTTTGTTTTTGCAACAGGTCTAACGCGCGCAAATTCATATTTTTTAATTTTATATATACACAAATCACACTATTTTATCACAACTCTGGTTTCAAGTTCTTTGTCTTCTCTGCGTTTCTTTGCGTTTTTTAAATGTGTTGCATATCCAACAACTAAATTACACTGTTTTTTGCTTGAAAACTCAAAATACTTGCTTGCAACATCTTTATTTTTTTCAAATTCAGGAGACATTTCATTCTCAGCTATTTCCACAAGTGCGCGCGCAGTTTTTTTAATCTGCTTTATTCTGATATTTCCCATAATATTTTTAGCAACTTTTTAAACTCCTATCATAAAGAGAATTATGCTTCCAAAACAAGAGGATTTGGTGTTTTTTGCGCGCACTTCAGACAAAAAAGCCAAGAGCATGCTTTGGGCAACAAAAGAAGAGCCAGACAAAATCCAAGTTAAATATAAATGTGTTTGTGGCTATATTGGCAAAACATCTTTGCCAAGAAAAGACATTGTTGTGTATGTGTGCGAAAAATGTGGAGAAAAAATACAATATATAACTTACAAAGTTGAGAAAAAGCGCGCAAAAAACAAACAATAATCAATGAAAATTAAAAAAGAGCGCGCAAAAAACAAAGATTGTTAATTAGTTATTAAATATTTATTATATTATCTACTAAATCACTCATCAACATATTATCTACTAAATTACCCCTTAATAATAGCTATTGGCGTTAGCTCAACCAAAACATATACTAAATCTTTTTGATTTTCCATAACAACATCAATGTTTTTATATGCACCTGGCGCTTCTTCTAAATCTGCTTTGCTTCTTATGCTGTGCATAACACCAAAATCCCTTAGTTTTTTTATTTCTTTTTCTAAATCTAAATTTTTTACTGCCTCTTTTCTACCCATTATTCGTCCTGCTCCATGAGAACATGACTCAAAACTCTCTTTGTTTCCTTTGCCTTTGACAATATAACTTTTACTTCCCTGATTTCCAGGAATAATTCCTATTGTTTCTTTGCTTGCTAGTGTTGCGCCTTTTCTGTGAATCATCACCTTTTTGCCAAAATGTGTTTCAAGAGACGCATAATTATGGGCAATATTTATAAAATTTGTGTATTTAATTGAGTCATCGAACAATTTGTTAAGAATTTGTTTTATTCTGTCAAGCATCAATTTTCTGTTTGCCAGTGCAAATTCAACACAATATTTCATTTCATTCATATAGTTTTTTCCGTCTTCTGTGTCTAACGGCAAAAATGCCAAGTCCCATTCTTTTGGAACATTACCATATTTTTGACCAAATTCAGATGATTTTTCACGCGCAATTTTATTATAATGTTCTGCAACTTTTAGTCCTAAATTTCTGCTTCCTGAATGAAGCATAATCCAAATATATCCATCTAACCCTTTTTGTAGTTCAATAAAGTGATTTCCTCCCCCTAAAGTTCCAATAGATTTTCTGGCGTTGTTAAACTCTTTTTTGACAATTTTGAGTTTTTCATAATCGCTAGGCATAAAGTTTAGATCTTGCATTTCTTTGTGCTTATTAAATCCAACAGGAATTGCTTGCCTTATTTGTTTCATAATTGAAATCAATTTCTCGCGCGATATCTCATTTAAACTTGTTTTAACTGCGCACATTCCGCAGCCAATATCAACCCCAACAGCATTAACAACAACAACACCTTTTGTTGCAAGAACACCCCCAATAGGCATGCCAAAACCAACATGTGTATCAGGCATCAAAGCAATGTGATGAAACGCAAAAGCCAGGTTTGCAAGATTTTTGGCTTGTTGGAGCGCGCCATCTTCAATCTCATCTAACCACATTTTAATTGGAATTTTCTCAGTTGTGATTATTTTTTTCATAATGTTTTTAAATTTTTACACCTTGGCGGCAAAAATCTAGTTTGCTCTCTAAAATTTCAGAACAACATTTTAAGTCATGTTCAGACTTAGCAAAAATCCCTAATTTTGCATCAAATCCTGTTCTGTCTGTTATATCCATATTAGGAGTAATCTTACCCAGAAGATATCCTATGATATCACCATTTTTATAAAGTTCGCTCACAAAAATTATAGGTGATCCACATAAACCACTAACTGTTGTTTTTTCAAATTTTTTTAGTTCTTCAATAATTTTAGGAAGGCTGTATCTGGTGCTAATATCACTTATTACCTTCTTAATATATCCTTCTGATTCAAGAAGGTCTCTAGCCTTCTTATGAGCAAGTAGATCCGTATTAGTTCTTTTTATTATTTTACTAATTTCCTCATAACGCCCTGTCATCTTAATATATTTACACAATTTACAACCTTAATTTGACCTTTCTTCTTCGCCAGTGGCGCATTGTTGGCCCCCCAGCCACTTTGCGATTTGTTTTAAGAAATATCCAATAAGGTGCAGTTCTAAATAGACCAGCATTTGCTGTTGCCTTTGCTAATCGCCTTTTTTTCAAAGGGCTTTGTATTTTGCTCATTTTTCGTCCTTATCTGCTTTATTGGCTTTTTTTGTTTTTAGTACAACGAGCATGCTAATTTTAAATGGTTTTTTGCAAAAAGTGCGTATGTCTTCGCTTCGGTCTAGTGTAATTATTTCAACACCCCCCGCCTGTTGATAATATTGCGCGCTCTTAAATTCAGGTGAATCCTTTGCCACAACAACTATTTCAGCGTTTCTGTTTTTCATTGCCTCAATACTTTGCTTTGCGCCAAATTGCGCGCGTCCTTCTTCAATTGCTTTTTTTACTCGCTCCATATGTTTTTGTAGCACTTTCATAAGTCAAGATAATGTGCAAATAAAATTTTAACAGATTTCTTACATAAATATTTTATGGGAAAGTAAAAATCTTTCCCTAAGGAAAAACAAAATGTTATACAAAACAGGATATAATACATATAATACAATAGAGAACGCAAATTTAAAATCATACCTATTAAAAACAAAAAAGAACATAACCTCTCTTATAAAAAATTATTCTTCTTTATGTGTTGAAGAATATTTAAAAAGCCACACAAGAGAAATCCAAATGCCTAAGAATAGTAAATTAGAAAATATGCTGTATGTTGAGAATTTCAGAGACGAGGAATGGTTTGAAAAGTTAACACCTGAAAAAAAAGAAGAAGTTGAAACTATTATAGCAGAGCATATTCAGTTAGAAATTAAAGAATATCTTCCAAAAATTTATAATAATTTTTATAATAACACAATATTAGATGAAAAAATAACAGATGAAAAAGTTAGGGCTTTTTTTAACAAAAACAGATATATTAGAATAATAGAAGGATATACTCCTGGAGCAAATAAACTAATAAAAGAGAACATAAAAAAAACTTCGGACGACCCAGAACTTTCAAAAGAGATATATAAAACTATATTATCATTTATAAAAGAAACAGGACTTTATCCAGGATCTCCTGGGGAATTGGCTATGAACTGTGCAGGATATGCTGGTTTTGCTACAATTATTTATAATATTTTTGGATATAATACTCGCCCAATAAAAACCCATAATCACACTGCTACTATAGTGAAGGTAGGAAATAATTCATATGTATTAGATATAAATTATAGAAATAAATTAACTGATCTAAGAGAATGGATAAAAGAAGTTGGAAAAACACCTTTGGTTGGTTATGGAAATAATATTGGTTCAGTTTCTATATATAATTTAGGATGGTTATTGTATTATTTAAAATTTTATATAGAAGCAGTGAATGAATACAGAAAAGTAATAGAGATAGATCCAAATGATGCTAAGGCACACAATAATTTAGGGGCTTTATTGCAAAATTTAAAACGCTATGAAGAAGCAGAGAAAGAATACAGAGAAGCAATAAAAATATATTCATATTATGATATGACACACAATAATTTAGGAATTTTATTGCATAATTTGGAACGCTATGAAGAAACAGAGAAAGAATTTAGAGAAGCAATAAAAATAAATCCAAATTATGCTAATGCACATTATATTTTAGGATTTTTATTGGAAGAGTTAAAACGCTATGAAGAAGCAGCAATTTTTTTAAAAAAAGCGCTGCAAATTAATCCTGAATTTAAATCTGAGTTATGCGAGATTATAGAAGGGTTAGACAAGAAAATAAGAGAATGCGGAGGGCAGTTAGCAATATATACTGGAAAAACAATGACAATGTAAGTATTGTAAGCAATAAAAAACTTAATCCTACTCAAATGAGGCAGGTGGGAGTTGAACCCACGACTTCTAGATCTTCAGTCTAGCACTCTCCCAGCTGAGTTACCGCCTCATAAACTATAATATTTTTATAGTTTTGTTTTATATTTTATGTTTTATATTTTCAGCATTTGATTTGTAAATTGCAAAGTTTGTTTGATTTTACAAAATCAAAAAGTTTATGGTTTATCTCTCAAAACTTACAATAAAAAATTTCAAATCGTTTGCAGGAGTGCATGAAATTCCTATTGACAACAACTTTACATTGTTTGTTGGGCCAAACGGCTCAGGAAAAAGCAATATAATCGACGCGCTTTGCTTTGTTTTAGGAAAAAGTTCGGCAAAATCAATGCGCGCAGACCAACTTGACAAACTTATTAATCAGAACCCTGCAATAAAAGATGCGAGTGTCTCAATTGATTTAGACAATAGTGACCTACTTTTGCCCTTTGACGAAAAAACAATCGTAATTAAACGAACAATCAACAGGAACAAAGAAAGCAAATATTTTTTAAATGGAAAAAAGGAGCAGCGTCAGAAAATTCTTGAAATTTTGAACATAGCAAACATAGATCCAGATGGGCATAATATTGTACTTCAAAATGATCTTTTGAGAATAATTTTGCTTTCAGACCTTGAAAAACGAAAAATTATTGAAGACCTTTGTGGAATTGCAACTTTTGATGGAAAAATCGAGATATCTAGAAAAAAACTTGATTGTGTAGAGCAAAATTTGCGTGAAGTTAACATAATCCTGCGAGAAAGGCAAAAAATTGTGGAAAACTATGAGAAGGAGCGCGCAAAATTTGAAAAGCACCAAAAATTAATGAGCGAACTCAAAAAAATCGATTTGACCCTTGCAAAAATTGAATTAATTGATATAAAAAAAGAACAAATAACAAAAAAAAAAGAAATAGAAGAACGGCAAAAAAATCTTGAAAAAATAGATCTAACCTTAAAAGAAAAAGACATTGAAGCAGACAAAATTCGCCAAAAAATAGATAATCTGAACATTCAAATTAAAAAGAAATTTTCAGGCAAAGAGACATCAGGAAATAAAGCAATTGAATTCAAATACAAACTTGAAAACAATGAAAAAGAAATTCAAAGAAAAAAAGAAAGAATTGATGAATTAAAAGATATTCAAGCCACGCAAACAATACAACAAGTGCTTCCTGAAAGTTCAATTTCTAAGGAACTGAAAAAAATTGTTGAAGGATATTATGGAACTGTTGGAGAATTGTTGCGTTTTGATTCTCAATACACTCTTCCTTTAAAAATGGTGATAGGCAGGCAAATTAATAATATTGTTGTTGAGCGCGACCTTGACGCAAAGAAAGTTATTGAATGGCTAAAACAAAACCGTATGCGCGCAACTATTTTGCCAATGTCACTCATAAAACCACAACCTCATCATCCTAATGAAAAGAACTTATCTATGCAGGCAATAGGTTTGTGCCGCGATTTTGTCAATTGCGACCCCTATTTTGGCAAACTTGTTGATTTTTTGTATGGCTCAACATTAATTGTAACTGACTTTGATGGCGGTTGTAAAATTGGCATTGGAAAAATAAGAATGGCTGCACTTGATGGGACTTTGTTCAGCACAAGTGGCGCAATTTCAGGAGGTTTTGCAGAAACATCAAAAAAAGCGCAAAACCAACCAAAACAGGTCAATTATGATGAAGAAATTAAAAAATTAGAAAGCAATATTATTTCACTTGAAAAAGAAAACTCTCAAATATTTAAGCAAATCGAGACATTGCAAAAAACAAACCAAACTCAAACAAAAGAAGATCAGCAACTTTTTGATCAGCAAGCACAACTCCAATTTGAAAGAGATGAAATTTTGAAGCAAAAAGATAGCACTTTTTCTAAGAAAATGGAGTTCCATAGAGAGATTAATGAAAAAAAATTCAGGGTTGAAGAAATTGAAAATCAGATAAAACACCTGTTGATTGATGTAAATAAAGATGTTAAAGATGTTGCTGATGTAAATAAAGATGTTAAAGATGTTGCTGATGTAAATAAAGATGTTAAAGATGTTGCTGATGTAAATAAAGATAACAATTTAAAAGAAGAAGACACTAGCAACATAGATATAAATTCATTAAAACTGCAGCGCCTGCAATTAAATATAGAACTTTCACAATTAGGTTCTATAAACAGTGTTGCTAGTCAAGAATGCGAAGTATATGTGGCAAAATACCAAGAAATTATTGAGAATAAAAAACAAATTGAAGAAGAAAAAAAAGAGGTTTTAAATATAATTTCTGATATTTCATTGCGTAAAAAAAATATATTTATGCAAGCATTTAACAAAGTTTCTAAATTATTTACTAAAATTTTAAATGAAATCAGCTTTTTTGAAGGAGAAATTCAATTAAAAAATGAACAAGATCCTTTTTTAGATGGGCTTTCTTTTGTAATCTCAAAAAAAGGAAATATTTTTGGAATTAACGCATTTTCAGGTGGAGAAAAGTCACTTGTTGCGATTGCGTTGATCTTTGCGCTCCAAGGATATAAGCCATCTCCTTTTTACATTTTTGATGAAATTGATGCTGCTCTTGATATGAAAGTCAGCGACAAATTAGGTGAATATTTAACAAAAAAAGCAAATACTAAATTTGATGAGACAAACCAAGAAATAGAAGACATACATCATCCTCAAATCATTCAAATATCCCATAACCGCAACCTTGTTGAGTACGCTAGCAAGGTATATGGAGTCACAATGATCAACAAAGTCAGTCAAATATATGAACTCCCAAATGGAAAATAAAAAACTAACCAAATATATGAACTCCCAAATAGAGAATGAGCCATTATTTAATTCTAAACAAAACTTAATAAAGTTAATTACTAAAAGTAAAGAGCAAAAAGAGTACAAAACAACACAAAGTTATGAACAAAATCCAAAAGAATTAATCAATTTAAGAACCCAGACCGAAAGAGAAATCCTTGATAAGTTAGGTGAAGATAAAGATGCAGTTGAATTGGCAAAGAGCATTGTCGAAGAAATTGATAAATATGCGCACGAGGAATTAGGCCTTTATGGAAAGGTAATTTTGGTTGCTGCTATATATTTGGAAATAAAATCAAGTGATTTAGTTTCGCACGCGCACCAAACAATAAATGAAAGCAATGGCAAACCAGATGAACAAGCAAGCGAGGAGTATATTGCAGAAGAAATTTGCAATTATGATGAGTTTCAAGAGCAAGATGCTTGTGAAATTGTCTTACAACCTAAAGTAATCGCGCGCAGAGAAGTAATCCTACAAGATGTCTTAAACCTTTTGAGTAAATTCAAACACCACAACATATTAGCAAATGAGCAAGCAACCAGTGAAAATGAACTTAGAGATATGTTTAAAGTTGATACAAAAGCAAACATATTAAAAAATATTGGAGATTTTTATGTTTGGTTAAAATCATTAAAATCACAAGAAGTTTCTGCACAACAAGTATTTAAAAATATGGGGCGCGCCCAATGCCTTGATAATTTTATTTACTGTCTTTACCTTTGCCAAGACCAAAAGATAGAATTGCAGGGTAAAAACTTAATTTTAGAAAAAATTAGAATAATTTAAAGGTGTTTCTTGCGATTATTAATAGTTTGTGTTATCAACACCATCTCTTTCTTTTTAAATTTCTCTAATAGAATCCCACTCAGAACCCCGCCCCTTAAACTCCCCCCTCACATCTGTATTTTTTGGAGGTCCGTCACTGTCTCTAATATATTTTCTATAACAAGCTCCGCAATATTACTTTTGTCAATGTTATATTCTTCTCTTGTTGGGATTCCTGCTCCTGTTAAGATTTCTACTCTCGTTGGGAACTTTAATCCAATATCAATAGACATACCTGTTTGTTCCTTATATTCTTTTGTTAGTATCTCAACTAATTTTTTAATATCCTTTAGGCTATAAATTACACAAGGTGTATATACTAAATATAATGCTTTTTCTTTTCTCACATAATTATAGCTAAAGTGGCCTATTGTACCATGCATATTAGATATATTTTGTCTTTTTATAAAATTAATCACATCTACAATATTTTCTGAGGTAGCTCTTATAATTCTTTCTCTTCCCCCCGGATTTCCATCTCCAAGGCCTGTTGGGCGATTTTTACATATAAGATATATTATATCTACCTCACCGCCCGTTCCACGACGATATTGATCTTTGATTTCCATAATATTATTTAATAGGGTATTTAAAAACCCCTAAAAAATAATAAAAAAACAAACGCAAGGAGTTATATTTCAAATTTTAAAAATGCGCGTTTTCTACACTTTTGTAGGTAAAAATCCAAGAAAACCCCAACCAAATCACTCCAAAACATTTAAAAACACAAAATACCTAAAACCAAAAGTATTTAAAAGCAATATACAAGCACTTAAAAACCAAAATACTTAAAGCAAAATACTTAAAAATCAGAAAAAAACCACAGCAACATATATGGTGCGCGCAATTAAATTCAACAAATATAAAAAATAAATATATTATGGTATTGCCAAAAGTATATAAAGGTCTAACACTTGAAGAACTGACATCGCAAAAAATAGAGGACATCGCAAAAATAATGCCGAGCAGAAGCCGCCGTGTGATTTTACGAGGATTTACCCCGCGCCAATTGAAGTTTATGCGAGACATCTCAGCAATTAATCCTGAAAATCAAAAAAAGCCGATTAAAACACACGAGCGCGAGATGATTATTTTTCCACAAATGGTTGGAAAACGCATTTCTGTGCATAATGGCAGAGATTTTGTTGAAATAGTGCCAAATATCTCAATGATAGGAAGGAGATTAGGGGAATATGTGCTAACAAGAAAGATCCCAACACATACAAAAGCAGGTGTCGGCGCATCAAAGTCATCAAAGCATAGTGAAGATAAAAAGTAAAATTGTATTTTAAAATCTATTGTAAAATTCTGCTTTTTCACACACAAAAGTTATATCTAAAATAAGAATATATATAAAATAAGAAATAATTTGATCCCGTTGCTCATAGATGTTATTTGCTTTTCTTCTTTTATCTGCTTTTTTTAAATATATATTTATTCAAATCTATTTACATAACTTATTTTAAAATTCTATTTTTTGATAGATATAACACTTAGCTGTTTTTCATTAAAATTATCACCATTAACCTTTTTAAAAAGAGATTTAACTAATGAATTTGCGCTTTTTTCGTCAAGGTTTGGATTGTATTTTTTTTCAAGTTCTGCGTTTAGTTCTGAGGATTTATTACCAATTGCGCGGCCGTAAAACGCCCTCATAACTCCTGCAGGATTTATTTCAAAGAGTCGTGGAGTGTTGTCATCAAATCCTATAAGTAAAAGCGAGACGCCGTATGGTCTGGTTGGTGCTTGCTGGGTGCAGTTGTGCATCTCATTAGCAAGAAACTCTGCGAGAATGTGTGGTTGCGTTGGTTGTTTATATAAAAGCTGGTCGTTTTGAACAAAGACGCGAGCCTTTCGCACTAAAACTTGAATATCAGAAGAAATGCCACTAGCTGCTATATAAAGATTGTCTTCTATTTTGAAAATTTTTTCAGAAAACTCAGGAACAAGTAGTTTAGATTCTGACGAGAAAATTGTAGTCAAGAGCGCGCCTTTATCAAACACAATACCTACTGCAGAATCGCCTTTTTCAACTGCCTTAGCAGCATAGGTTACTTGCTTTATATTTCCCTCAGGGTCATATGTTGTAATTCCTAAATCATATGTCATTTATTTTCTCCTATTACCTTCAAGACATCTAAATTCTTTGCACCAAGTCGTTGACTAACAGCCAAGACACTTGTCTGTTTTTTTAATTTTCCTAATTTTTTACTTTTTTCAAGCACAAGCACTTTACTCGTATCAGTTCCTTCAGGCAGTCCTGCATAAACTTTTAATCTTCGAAATGCCTCGCGACCATGCGGTTTTTTAAAAGGAAGCATTCCTCTAATTGTATGACTAACAATTCTATCAGGCAATCGTCTAACAAAAGGACCTTTATGCTTTCCGCCTGTTTGATGTTTTTTATCTGCTTTTGCTAAAAAATAAGCATTTGTTGCGTTTTTGTTACCTGAAATTATAGCCCTTTCAGCATAAACCACGCTAACTTGCTCACCATTCAATAATTGCTTAGCAATAACAGAAGCCAATCGTCCTAAAACTTGCCCTGTGGCGTCATAAACTTTAACCATATATTTTTGTATTTTATATTTTATACTTTTATGTGCAGAGATAAAAAATTTGGGATATAACCTATATTTTAAAGAATTGGTAAGGGTAAAAATCCCGCTTCTGTCTCTTGAAATCCAAAAATACTTCATTGCTGGAATAGAAGAACAGGAAAAAATTATAGAAGCGAACAAAAAACTTGTCGGAATAATGGAGCAAAAAATCGCCGAAGTTTTAAGAGAAATTTAAATAATATGCTTTATTTGATTAACAACAACATTACTCTATTTGATTTTGGTGGTGTTTGCTGGACGATGTTAGAATCTTTTTTGAGCAAAATCCTGAGGATTTTGCCTGACAACTTGACCTTATTTCTTCAAAAATCCTTTTAATATCCTCACAAATCTTCCTGCAGAGGCAACTAATTCAATATAGCGAGATATTCTAAATTTTGCGCGAAATTTCTTTGAGAAGAATTTTTGACGCTTGGGTGTGGCGGGAAGAAAAAGGGGTGTGGGGAAAATGAATTCCCTCCCCCGCCATCGCTTTCGCAGTTTCTTTTTTCGCTGCCGCAATTTTTATTTACTAAATCCATTTATTGAGACACCTCTCTTCGTCCTTTTCCTTGCTTCCTTTTTAGGCTTTTATTCATCAACTCGCTATGTTTTACTTTTATTTCCGCAGGCCAATCTCCCGCTTGCTCCTGAACATTCCAATCAGGATATTTTCCATTGCTTTGTTTCAAATAGTCATTCATACAACAATTTTCTAAAAGTTTATAACTATAACTTGCTTTCAATACTTTGTTATAGCCAAAAAGCCCCTTAATTTGTGCCTCAAAACTATCTTGAAAAATCATGTAAAATTCAATTTTATGTTTTTTTCAACATTGTTGAATAAAGAAAATACCAAATCCCAAAACTACGAATACTTGGTCTACCACCAATTCCAACATCGCGGTAAATTTCAAGTGTCTGTTTAATTCCGCCTTCTGATTGCGAGTCACCAATTTTCTTGATTTCCCCATCCACCACTATCAAATAAACTCGCGCGTAGTTTTCTCGCAGAACACTTTGCGGCAATTTTTCGCCATTTTCATCTTTCAAATCCTTTAAGTAATTAAAACTTAATTTTGTGCTATTAGGCACAAGCTCTACGTCAGCAATTTTAAAAGCGGTTTTAACTTTATTGATTTTCATAATTTTTTCCAATTATTAATAATTCATGAGAATGTTTTACATTATTGTTGTCGAAATTACGCTCTTTTCGGTTTTTACCAATCCGTGTTTCGCCTTGTCCCATTGTATATTGCCATGATACTTCTATAATTTTAAAATCTTTATAATTCTCCCTTACCCAAGAGCAATCATTATAAGACAAAATAAATCCGCCCTTATGTTCCTTCAAAAGTTGTGCCAAAAGCTGATGATTAAATCCGTTATGATAAATCGGAAAATTTCGCATTGGATAAATCCCGCGAAACATTTTACTATCGCCCTCTAAAAAATATGGCGGATCTAAATAAAGAAAATCCTGATTATGTTTTGGAATGGTTTCTTCAAATGTTCTACAAAAGACCTTTAGGTTTTTAACATCAAAATTTTTAACCTTTTCAATCATCGACAAATATTTTTTTTCGTCTTTGTAAATAGATGACATCCAACCAAGAAATCCTGGCCCATAACTCAAATTATGATTAAAAAAATAATAAGTTGCACACTCTAAATCCTTTAATTTCCCATCGAAACCATCAAACTTATTCCAATGTTGCCTCAAGGTATTTTTAATTTTTTCGTAGTTTTTCGCCGTCGGTTTAATTTTTAATAATCCTTTGTACAATTTTTCAGGTTGCGAAATTTGAATTTGCCAATAATTAACCAGCATTTCAAAAATATCATAACCGATAACTTCAATTCCTAATTCTTTAGCAATAGCAACTTCCACCGAACCGCCACCGAAAAATGGACTAACAACTTTTTTGATATCAGGGGGCAAAAATTCTAAAATATGACCAACCGCCAAAGTTTTTCCACCGCCATATCTTAGAGGCGAACCTAAATATCTTTTATATTTTTTTGTTGGCGATTTTAATTTATTTAGAAAAAAATCCTTCGCCTTCGCGATTTTTTTCAGCGTGTCTAGTGTTGGATTTTGATTTTCACCCTGATCAATCTTAATAATCGTATTATTAGCAATATCGGCGAGCTTGGCGAGCCGATCTTGTGAAAGACCTTTTTGTTCCTGCAGTTTTTTAAGATTTTTTGAGAGTAGATAATCTTGTTTTGACATATTTTATTTTTTGTAGTATTATTATAATAGAGTATGAATATATTTATTGATACTACTATAATATTACTACAAAAAATATTTTTAGTAAAGAAGAATTGTGCCGGCGAAAGTTTTGCGAAATCGTCAGATGTGGACTTGAGGAGATTTGAACTCCTAACCTTTTCGTTGCGAACGAAACGATCTACCGTTGATCTACAAGCCCGGCGAATAAAAAGGTGGTGCTGTTGTTGCTTTTGTTAACAATCTGATATTATATGATAACAATATATGTTGTGAAAAACAATATCTCGCGCCATATGGTTTTTAAATACACTGTTTTATAAAATACTTATGCTTTACAGATGTGTCAGATGCGGAGAAATTTACAAGGACAGCGATGTTATAGTTAAGGGTTGCGAAAAGTGTCATAATCGGTTTTTTATACTAGTAAGAGAAGATGAATCTGTTGATGAAACAGACAATATTATAAAATTATCAAAAGATGAAAAGCAAGAAATTGAAGATAGCATAAAAAACATTGTTGGAGAAAAGGAAGTTGACAAGAACATAGTTGTTTTGGACCTTGAATCAATTCGCGTTTCACAACCAGGCAAATACAAAATTGATTTAATTAAATTGTTTAAAAACGAACCCCTTGTGCTTAAAACAGCTGACGGGAAGTATTTTATTGATGTTGCGCGCGCCCTCAAACCAAAAACTAAACATTGATTTATACTATATATATAATTTATTGCTAAAAAATATATGTTTAAAACCAAACTAAAAGCAAAAAAAGCGATTATTAACACAAGAGCCAAAAAAAAGGAAAAGCACCACATTCGGATAAAAAAGAAAAAAACAGGTGAAACAATGACTTTGTGGTTCAAAACACCACCAAAACAAACAAGACTTGATTAAAATAAATTTTGTATTTTTGTAATTTTAAGGATTTGAGACAATTGCACTGCGATGCGGATTTAAACCTGCGAAGATTTATGTTAATATTATTATATTTATATAAAGAGCAGGCGCGAGTTGTGAAAACACGCAACAGTATTCAATAATGCAAGGGGCAGGAGTGAGTTATGCAAAACGCACAACAACTCCGCGATGCGGATTTAAACCTGCGAAGATTTATGTTAATATTATTATATTTATATAAAGAGCAGGCGCGAGTTGTGAAAACACGCAACAGTATTCAATAATGCAAGGGGCAGGACTTGAACCTGCGAAGACTTATGCCAACGGATCTTAAGTCCGTCCCCTTTGACCACTCGGGAACCCTTGCTTTGCGGGTTTTTTTGTCAGAGACAAATCAAACTAACATATAATTTTTTTGAATTTTACGCTAAATTTATTTATGCAATTTATTAATTTTTGAATTAATTTTTTGTATTTTGACTAATTATTATTTTTTATATTAAATTTTATATTAAATACACTATATAAAACAAAAGAATATTAATGAGCCTGGAGGGACTCGAACCCACAACCGCTCGGTCCGAAGCCGAGTGCGCTGTCCATTGCGCTACAGGCCCATAGAATTTTTAAATGCAAATGTTAAACAATAGATTAAACAATAAATATATTATTTAAATTGCAGAAAATATAAATAGTGGTCTTTTTCAAAAGGGTACAAATCAAGCTTTTGTAAAATCGCAAAATGTTGCGCGAGTTTTTTTTCGCACATTTTAAATATTTCATATGGTGGCTTGCTCACATCAATTGAGCGCGCCTTTACTGCGATCATTGCAAATCCCTTTTGCTTCAAAAACAAATTGCAGTTGTTGATCAAGATTTCAATTTGCTGAGAATCAGCTACATCTTCAAATACAAAATCCATTTTTGGCAAGTCAGAATATCTTTCAGGAAAGCGCGCGTCTTCTATAATAGGAATTATGTTTTGCCTTGCTTTTGCAAGAAAATAAAGAGGTTTTGCTGCTATGGGAGAAATCTCAACTGCAAAAATTTGACCTTGAGGTACTATATCTGAAATATGCGAAACTGTTTGACCTTGGGCTGCTCCAAGATATAAAATTTTTGATGATTCTTCAAACCCTAAATTTTGAATCCCTTTTACCATTGCTGCTGCTATTTTTGATCTGCGAGGATTCCATAAAAAAAAGGTGTTTGAGTTTATAATAAGCAAATCTTCATTATAAAAATTTTTCTCGGGTGTTGAGCTTTTTGTGTAAAAACTATTTCCTTGCTTGTGTAGATTTTTCAGCATATTATGATTTAATATTTATTTGTTTTTGATTGGTGAGTATCTGGTTTGCAATACCTTCTCCTATTGCGCGCGCAAAATTATCTATGCTAAAAATATCTTTTGCTTTATCAATATTATATTCTTTAATGTTGGGATTAGTTATATTTAATATTTTGCTTAAATAATCAACTGCTTGCTTTTGTCCGCCGATTTTGTCAGCCAAACCAAAAGATACCGCCTCATTTCCCAAAAAAATACTTCCTGCTTTTATCAGTTCTAAGTTTTCAGAAGATATATTTCTATTTGCTGTAAATTCACTAAATAGGTCATTATATAAACTGTCAACAATTGTTTGAAAACGTTTCTGTTCTTCAGAAGTTGGGGACCTATAGTTAGAACCCATATCTTTCATTTCACCTGACTTAAACACTGAAACATTAATGCCAATCTTTTCATACAATTCTTGGTAATATTTATAAGATATAACTACTCCGAGAGACCCGACAATTGCGTGAGGATGCACAAATATTTTGTCAGTTGCGCCCGCTATAAAATATGCACCAGATGCTCCTTTTTGTGAAATAACGCTGACTATTAATTTGTTTTGCTTGACTTCTTTTACAGCATATATTATTTCTTCTGTTTCAGCCACACCCCCACCAGGCGAGTTTATATCTAAAATTATGGCTTTTACTTTTTTGTTATCTTTTAAATCTAATAGTGATTTTGAAATTTTTTGAGCATCTGCGCACCCATCGCAATTACCAATTTTTCCTGAAATTGGAACTACCACAAATGAATTTTCTTTAATTTCCTGACCAAAAAAAGCCAAAACCCTGTTTCCATCACTATTACTATATAAACCCCCCGCCAACAACAAAGCAATGAAAAAAATCAACAATAAGACAAATGTAAATCCAATTCCTGCGGCAAAAAATAGCAAACCAAAAGAACTATTGTTGTTGGGTTTAGTGCGCGCCATTTGTATGTCTTTGTTTTCAAAAGTGTTTTTGTTTGCTTCAAAGGATACTTGCTTGTCTTTGTTTTCAAATTCAAACATATCTTTGTTCTTTTCAAAAGATGTAACCAAATCTGATTTATTAAGTTGTGATTTTTTTGCTTGGCCTTTGTTTAGTTTTTTTTTATTTAGAACCATAACTTTTTGTATAAAAGAAGTTAAAAAAAATATGGATATATTTTATGTTGTTGGCCACAAAAATCCAGATACTGACAGTGTCTGTTCAGCGATTGCATTGTCTGATTATTTATCAAAGTGTTCTACAAAAACAAATTCTGATGAAAAATATGAGCCTGCTATTCAAGGAGAAATTAATGAAGAAACAAAATGTGCATTAAACAAATTTGGCGTTGAAACCCCTCTAATTTTAACAGATGCAACAAACAAAAAAGTAATTCTTGTAGATCATAATAATAAAATGCAAACACTTGATAATATTGAAAAAGCAGAAAAAATCGTGCGCGTCCTTGACCATCACCCAATTAATTTTTCTTACCAGGAGCAAATAGAATTTCTTACAATGCCAGTTGGATCTACTGCAACAATAATTGCTCAAATGTACTTTAAAGAAAATATAAATATTGACAAAAAAATAGCGGGGCTGTTGCTTTCTGCTATATTGTCTGATACAGTTGTTTTTAAATCTCCAACAACAACAGATATTGATAAAATAATGGCGAAAAAATTAGAAAAAATCGCAGACATATCTAATTTTGAGGTGTTTGGGCTGGAATTAAAAAAAGCAAAAGCAAGTTTAAAGAACAAAACACCATGCCAAATTATAGACGCTGATTTTAAGGAATTTAATATGAATGGATGCAAAGTTGGCATAGGGCAGTTAGAAGTTGTTGATTTTGAAGATTTTTATGCAATAAAAGAGCAAGTTAGTAGCCAAATGAAAAAAATGAAGCAAGATAAAAATTATACTCTTGTTTTGCTTGTTTTTACAGATATTTTGCGAGAAGGCAGTGAATTTTTGACAGCAGGAGATGTTGATGCTGTTAAAAAAGCGTTTAATATTTCCACAATAGATGGAATATTTTTAAAAGGCATGATGTCTAGAAAAAAGCAGGTTGCTCCTTTGTTAGAAAACTACTACAATAAAAACCAAAATAATAAGAATTAAATCTTTAAATATTTTGAAAAATTGATTAAAACAACAATTAAATCTTATGGGTGCGCGCATTTTTTAAATATTTTGAAAAATACAACAATTAAATCTTATAGGTGCGCGCACTTATATATCCTGCTTTTCAAAAAGAGCGAGAAACATACTCAAAACAACAAACCATAAAACAATTCTATTTTGCTTCAATTACTTTTTTTGTACTTGGATCGCGCACTTTTTTGAAAATTATTCCCTGACAAGTAGGACACTCAATTGTTGTGTGTTCAACGAGTGTTTTACACTTTATGCAGTAATACAATACCATAATATATTGTGTAAGATTTTACACAAATATACAAAAACTAGATTATGTTTAAAAAACATATGCAACTTAAATTAACTATTACTTCCAAACTAAATATTTTGTATAGTGAAATAAATAAATACTTTATTCAATCTTTTATTTGGACATATTTGAAAAACACAAGCTTTTCTAAATTGCATGATTTGCTAAAATTTAAATTTTTTTCATTTTCAAATACAATGTTAGGAGTGTGAAAATGGAAAAAATTAATTTTGGTCTTGAAATTCATCAGCAACTTAACACACACAAACTCTTTTGCAATTGTGATTTTTATTCTGGACAAGAAACTGATTTTTCAATTCTGCGGCAAATGAGAGCTTCAGCAGGTGAAGGCGGAGCAGTAGATATTGCTGCACTTGAGGAAACAAAAACCAAAAAATTTATAAAGTATATAGCAAAAAAAGACAAAATTTGTTTGGTTGAATTAGATGATGAACCTCCTCACTTGCCAAACCGAGAAGCAATGATATATTCTGCTAAGATTGCAAAGGCTTTTGGAATGAAAGTCAGAAAAAATGTTATATTTATGAGAAAAATTATTATAGATGGCTCTAATGTTAGCGGTTTTCAGCGGACAGCTTTACTAGCAACTAATGGAAAAATAGAAGTCTCTTTTGGAAATGTAGGGATATCTAACTTGTTTATTGAAGAAGACGCAGCTCAAATTATTGGCAAAGATAATGGCAAGCGGGTCTTTAGTTTGTCTCGTTTAGGCGTTCCTTTAATTGAAATTACAACCGAAATGTTTAGTGCAACTCCTTCTCAAATTAAGGGGGTTGCTGAAAAAATAGGATCTGTTTTGCGGATGAGTGGATTTGTTAGGCGTGGTTTAGGTACTATTCGGCAAGATATAAATATTTCGGTTGGTGATGGAAAACGTGTAGAGATTAAGGGAGCGCAAGATCTATCTCAAATAGAAAAAATAATAGGTGTTGAAATAGCGCGCCAAAAAGTGTTGAGAAATAATCTAAAATCAGAAGTTAGGCAAGTTATTCCTGACAGCACAACAAGAGCCTTGCGACCAATTTCAACCAGAAGCCGCATGTATCCTGAAACAGACATTCCTATCTTCACTTTTTCAAATGAGGAATTAGCAGATATTCAACAATATTTTCTTGAAGACCCAGAGACAAAACATAACCGCTTCAAATTATTAGGATTAAGCGATGATCTCGCGAGTCAGATTATTAAATCAAAAGATTTGTTTGATTTTGAGGACGCAATTGCTAGATTTAAAAATATTGAGCCAAAAAAAATCGCAGAGGTCTTTGTTAATGCAAAACGAGATGCTCAACGCAAGATTGAAAAAGATGTTATTTCTAATAACATAAGTTGTGAAAAACGACAACAAATTGACAATAAATATGTTCTTGATGTTTTGGAATTGTTAGATAAAAAAAAAATTGTTTTTCCAGCAATAGTTGAAATATTGGTTAAAGGAAACCACCAAAAGTTTGAGAAAATAACAGGTGAGAACTTAGAAAAAGAAGTCAAAAAAATTATGGAAAAAAGCAAGGGAAAAGATGAAACTATTATGATTAAGATTTTGATGGGTGAGTTTAGGCTAAGGGCTGATTTTAAGGATGTTCTAAACATTTATAATAAATTTCACCAAAAAATATAGAAAAATCGCGCACTTTTTAAATATTAGCTGCGACAAAATAGAAAGTTATTTTTAGGACAAAAATATAATGTTTGTTATCAAAAATTTTTACAAAATAAATACTGCAAAATCTTTTTTCAAAAACCATATATCTCTAAATTCAATAAGCATAGAAAAACAAAAAATCCTTTTTCAAAAACCATATGTCTCTAAATTCAATAAGCATAGAAAAACAAAAAATTTTAGATTGCCAAGAAAATACCCTTGTTATCGCAAATCCAGGAACAGGCAAAACATTTTTGCTTAGTCATAAATATATTTCTCTTTTGAAACAAGGACTAAAACCAGAAGACATACTTTGCTTGACTTTTACAGAAAAGGCGCGCGAAGAAATGGAAAACCGAATAAAAAAATTCATTGACAAAGACAACATACCTGTTAGTATTTCTAATTTAAAGATTCATACTTTTCACTCTTTTTCTGCAGAAAATATTATAAAAAACAAATTTCTTGTAACTAATCTTGGACGTTATTTTGCATACAAATATTTGAAAGAAAAAGAAGTATTTAATTATTCTGATGGCTATTTGATGAGCACAATAGCACCAACAATTGACAAAATGATTCAGTATCTTAAAAACCACAAAATCACTCCTGAAAAAATTGATATTAAAAGAGCAGGAGATTTTTTGCAAGAAAAAGGAAGATATAAAAAAGAAGACCTTGAAAAGATTTTGTATTTTTTTGTTGAATTATATAAAGAATATGAAAAAATAAAACAAGAAAAAGGCTATTTAGATTATGTAGATCTTTTGCTTAATTTTAAAATAGATTCTCCTTTATACAAATATGTTCTTGTTGATGAGCTTCAAGACGCAAATTTACTTGAAGCAGAAATTGCATTACACGCAGGGCAGAAATTTTTTGCTGTGGGTGATAAAAAGCAAGCTATCTTTGGTTTTCAAGGAGGTTCGGTAACAAATTTCAACAAGTTTAAACAATCAAAAGTGTTTGTTCTTTCTGAAAATTTTAGAAGCACAAACGAAATTCTTAACTATGCAAAAGAATTTTATAAATTAAATGGAAATATGGTTCCCCAAGAGCTTGAAAATTTAAGAAATGTTGAGGGTAAAACAGGTCAAAAACCAAAGCTGTGTGTGTCGACGAATCAAGTTAAAACAACTCTTTTGCTTGTGAAGCAAATATTAAATCAAAAGAAAGTTCCAACAATTTTAGCTAGAACAAACCAACAATTACTGCAAATAGCAAGCGAGCTCAAAAAGCAAAAATTAAATTATTTAATAACATTTTCAAGAGAGGCGAATTTTGCGAAAAAAGAAATACTTACCTTTCTTAGAAGTATATTTTCTGAGAATACGATTTGTCTTAAAAAGGCTTTGTTTACTCCTTTTATTTCTATTTCGACAAAAGATGCATTTGAGATATCAGAAAACAAAAAAATAATTAGTGATGAAATTTACAAAAAAGTGCCTGAACTTAAAAAAATAAAAGAGTCAATGCATTCTTTTAGTGATTTAATAAATTTGTTTGACAATTTAATTATTCCAAAAGCAAGGGAGCAAAGCAAGGAATATTTAAATATGGCTGAGAATTTTAAAGAAATGCTTAGCGAGGCAAAAAGAGCAGTAGATGCTTTCAATCCAAATGAAATAATACTTTATCTGAGCACTGCTGATATTCCTCTTTCTGAAATAAAAGGAGAGCAGAACACAATTATTTTATCAACTGTTCACAAAGCAAAAGGCCGCGAATTTGATTATGTAATTTATTTGCCTGCGAAATCGCAAGAAAAACTTGCTTTTAGGTCTGCGATTATTGATGCAATACTCGCATCTCAAAACAATGACAAATCAAATGTTGATGAAGAGCTAAACCTTGATTTTGTTGCAATTACAAGAGCAAAAAACGAATTATACATACTTAATCAAAATTATGGCCGCTATATAAATTCATTTATAGATAAGTCCTTTATCCCAGAGCAAGATACCTTTATTGAAAATAAAAACAATTTTGAGAAAAATTGGTTTGCTGAAAAGATAATAGAACATTTTTCAAACAAAAAATCATTTTCTTTTTCAGAAATTTATTTGAGCCCTGAAGATTATTTATATTTAAATATTTTGAAAATTGGTGAAATATCTTCTAGTCAAGAAATAGGCATTAATGTTCATTCAATTGCATCAAAAATACTAAAAGGTCTAACTCAAGAAGAGATATTCAAACAAGATTCTCAACTCGAAAAATATGAAAAATATATATTTAATATTTATAAAATTATTTCTGAAATCAAACAAAAATATGCTTTAGTTTACAATTCCGAACTCTCAATAGATGTGCCATTATCAGAATTTTTTGAAACAGATGCTAAAATTAATTTTAATGGTAGAATTGATGCAGTTTTTAAAGATAATAATGAGAATTATTTAATTGTTGATTGGAAAACAGATAGAAATGAAGTTCAAAGTTCTAAACATCGTCAGCAATTAGAATTATATATGCGCGCGCTTTCCAAGAAAAATAATATTCCTATTGAAAAAATAAAAATCGCCATTGCTTATGTTGGATTAAAAAAGCAAATATCTGATGGGGTTTTGGATTATAAACTTGATGAGCAACAACCATCAAAATATATATTTGAAAATATTGTGGTGAATAAAATAAATTTGTTTTTATATTGGAAAGAAAACCCCCAAAATTTTATCGCAAGTTTGTTTGAAAACGAGAGCAATGATCCGATTTTAATCAGAATTCTGCAAAATAGAGATAAACTATAGAGTTGTTTTTAATCAGAATTCTGCAAAATAAATACGGGATATAAGTTGTTTTAATTAGAATTCTGCAAAATAGAGATAAACTATAGAGTTGTTTTTAATCAGAATTCTGCAAAATAAATACGGGATATAAGTTGTTTTAATTAGAATTCTGCAAAATAGAGATAAACCATAGAGTTGTTTTTAATTAGAATTCTGCAAAATAGAGATAAACCATAGAGTTGTTTTTAATTAGAATTCTGCAAAATAAATACAGAATATAAGTTGTTTTAATTAGAATTCTGCGAGACAAAAACAAGATGTAAAGTTAATTTATTTGTATAAAAACGCTGCTAAAAAACATATGGTGCAAAAAATAATTGACTCTGAAATATCTAACGAGCTAAAGAAATCATATTTAACTTATGCAATGAGTGTAATTGTTTCGCGCGCTTTGCCTGATGTGCGCGACGGACTTAAACCAGTTCAACGCAGAATTCTTTATAGTATGTATGAACTTGGCTTGACAAAAGGTGCAAAAACAAAAAAGTGTGCGCGCATAGTTGGAGATGTTATGGGTAAATACCACCCCCACGGAGATTCTGCAATTTATGGGGCATTAGTTCGATTGGCACAGAATTTTTCAATGCGATACACTTTAATTGAAGGACAGGGAAATTTCGGATCAATTGACGGAGATCCGCCAGCAGCAATGAGATATACAGAAGCAAAATTAGAAGGAATTACTACTAATTTTTTAGATGACATAAACAAAGAAACTGTTGATTTTATACCAAGTTATGATAATACAAACCAAGAACCAGTACTTCTTCCTACAAAAATCCCAAATGTTTTGCTTAATGGCAGCTCAGGCATTGCTGTTGGAATGGCTACTAACATACTCCCTTATAATCTAACCGAAATAATGACTTGTTTAATATATATAATTGACGAACCGTCAGCTAATTTAGATGATCTTGAAAAAATTATAAAAGGTCCTGATTTTCCGACAGGAGGAACTATTTTAGGAAACAAAGGAATTAGAGACACGCATATGACAGGAAAAGGAGCGATAACTGTGCGCGCAAACGCAGAGTTTACTGACAATGAAATAATTATCACAGAAATTCCCTATTTGGTGAACAAATCAGATGTTATTTTAAAAATTGCGTCTTTGGTGCGAGAAAAAAAAATTGATGGTATTTCTTCAATTCGCGACGAATCTGACAAAAAGGGTATGCGAATTTATATAAAAACAAGCAAAGGTGCTGACCCTGAATTTGTATTTAAACATCTTTGCAAATTAACAGAACTTCAGACAACTTTATATGCAAATACATTGGCGCTTATTAACAATCAGCCAAAATTGTTTTCCTTGCGCGAAATGCTTGAAGAGTTTATTAAATTTAGGCAATTGATCGTGCTTAACAGGACAAAATTCCTGCTAAAAAAAGCCCAAGAGCGAAAACACATAGTTGATGGGCTTATTATTGCTGTTAACAATATTGATATTGTAATTGATTTGGTAAAAAAAGCAAAGCAAATTGAAGAAGCAAAGCAAAACCTAAAAACTAAATTTTCTTTATCAAACATACAAGTTGACAATATACTCGCAATGCAGTTAAGGAGATTGACTGCTCTTGAACAAAATGAATTAAAAAATGAACAAACAGAACTTAATCAAAAAATTAAAGATTGTCAAGAAGCAATTGTTTCTCCTGAAAAAATATTATATATTATAAAAAAAGAGTTCAGAGAAATACTCGAAAAATTTGGTGATAAACGAAAAACCCAGATAACAGTCGAAGAATCGCAAGATGTTGATGACGAGGACTTAATTAAAGACAAAGGTTGCTTAATTACATTATCTTACAATCAATTTATTAAAAGGAGAGATGTTGCCACTCAACAAAGACGAGGGGGAGTTGGTTCTAGAAGTTTTTCATCCACAGCAGATGATTTTGTTGAAACTATAATCAAAGCAAATACAAAGGATTTACTTTTATTTTTTACAGATCACGGAAAGATCTTTTGGCAAAAAGCATACAAAATTCAAGAAATGGGGCGAAATGCGCGCGGATCTTCTGTTCGCAATCTATTTAACTTGTCAGAAGGCGAAAAAATAACAAAAATACTTATCTCTCCAAAAATAGTCAATGATGATGATTTTGTTTTGTTTGCGACAGAGAATGGCAAGGTAAAACTAACTGCACTGAGCGAATATAGTAATCCAAGATCTTCTGGTCTAATTGCAATTAATTTGCGCAAAAAAGACAAAGTCGTGGATGTGTTTGTTGTAAACCCAAAACAGAGTGTTTTTTTGGCGACAAAATTAGGAAAATTAAACAAATTTTTAGTTGATGAAGTTAGAGCAGTTGGCAGAAGCGCAATAGGTGTCATAGGAATTGACTTAAAGAAAAATGATAAAGTTGTTTCAGCAGGAATCGCCAATCCTAATGAAACAATACTTACAATTACAGAGTTTGGTTATGGAAAACGCACTCCTGTTGAGTCATATTCTTTAACACACCGCGCAGGTGTTGGAGTTATAAATATAAATATAACTAACAAAACAGGTCAAGTTATTAAAGCGCACTGTGTTAGATCTGAAAATAATTTAATTATTGTGACAACCCGAGGAATGATTATAAACACTAGTTTAGATCAAATTTCAATAATTGGAAGAAACACACAAGGTGTTAGGTTAATTAAACTAAAAGAAAATGATAAAGTAGTTGATTGTACTGTTTTTGAAGAAGATTTTAGTGTTAATATTGATTAAGTAGTGTTAATATTGATTAAGTAGTGTTAATATTGATTAAGTAGTGTTAATATTGATTAAGTAGTGTTAATATTGATTAAGTAGTGTTAATATTGATTAA
>Ga0210015_1000458_pt1 | contig 42157 bp, 40 predicted proteins | sample CryGeymeta201522_FD_185471 | JGI IMG/M metagenome (GOLD analysis project Ga0210015, IMG submission 185471) | Groundwater microbial communities from Crystal Geyser aquifers in Utah, USA - Crystal Geyser metaG 2015-22 (SPAdes) (version 2) | ecosystem: Environmental > Aquatic > Deep subsurface >...
ACAGAAGTGCGTGAGTGCCCGCTAGATTCTTCGCTTCGCTCAGAATGACAGGCAACAGCAGTCTGTGAGTGTTCTCTAGATTCGGAGTTTATCCTGAGCGATAGCGAAGGACCTGCTCAGAATGACAATTGTTGGCGTTTAGAATGACAATTGCTGGCGTTTAGAATGACGGAAAAGAACGTTCAGAAAAAGAACGTTTAGAATGACACAAGGCGATGGGCGGGGATTATGGGGCGTTGTTTAAGGAATATGGCATCATGAAAGTTAAAGATATCGGTGAGTTTGCGCTTATAGAGCGAATTGCAGAGATCGTGGAGCATGCGGATGAGCGTGTTATTCTGACAATCGGGGATGATACGGCGGTTGTAAAGCCGACCGGGCTTGATTACACGCTGCTTACGACGGACCTGCTGGTTGAAAACGTTCATTTTACTTTAACCTCGATATCCCCTTGGCAGTTGGGGTATAAGTCGATCGCGGTAAATTTGAGCGATGTGGCCGCGATGGGCGGGCTGCCTGACTACGGCGTGATTTCGCTTGCGGTGAATCCCGAAACCGACGTTGTCGTAATTGAAGATCTTTACAGGGGAATGGCGGACATTTCGCGAAGATATGGATTAAGGATTGTCGGCGGCGATGTAACGAAATCCGATACTTTGATAATAAATGTGGCGCTTGTCGGGGAGGTCGAAGAAGAGAACCTTTGCAGGCGAAGCGATGCAAAAGTTAACGACCTTATCATGGTGACCGGTGAACTGGGGGCATCTGGTGCGGGATTGCGCCTGGTCTTAAACCCCGAGCTGGAATCAAGGGTGAAAGATGCGGGGCGGTTGAAGAAAGCGCACTTTTTGCCCGAGCCGCGCATTAAAGAAGGCAGGATTCTGGCGCAATCGGGTGTAAACGCAATGGAGGATATAAGCGACGGCCTGGCGAGTGAAGTCAAGCACATTTGCGAGGCGAGCCTTGTCGGGGCACGACTCTATATGAACAAGGTGCCGATCGCGAAGGGCGTAGAAAAAGTGGCCGAGCTTACCGGCGAGCGGGCGATAGATATCGCGATAACCGCCGGCGAGGATTACGAGCTTGTTTTTACGGCCCCCAGGGAACAGCGGGAAGAGATCGGGCGCCGCCTTGCCGATGCCGGAGCCAAGGCTACCGTGGTGGGTGAGGTCGTGGATGTCTCCGGCGGGATAACCATCGTTGACTGGACGGGCACCGTGCGCACGCTTGACGTTGGCGGATACACGCATTTTTAAGCTAAGGGGCGCCTAAGCGCTCGGGTTGTGAGGGATATGGGCATTAAAAAGGTTCTTGCGATAGGCGGTTCGGACCCGAGCGGTGGTGCGGGCATACAGGCCGACATAAAAACGTTTGTCGAGCTTGGCATCTACCCGTATACCGCATTATCCGCCGTAACCGTTCAGAACAGCCGGGGCGTGTCCTCGTACGAAATCCTGACGGCGAAGCTCCTGCACGATCAAATCGCATCTCTGCTTGCCGAGACGGATATCCACGCGGTCAAAACCGGCATGCTTGGAAGCTCTGAAAACATGATAGAAGTCGGTAATCTGATCGCCCAAAAAGCGATAGGCTTTACCGTAATCGATCCTGTATTACGGGCCAACAACGGGAAGTCGTTGGTATCGGAGGCATCGCTGGCGGTCCTCAAGAAACGCCTGCTCCCCCATAGCTTCATGGTCACCCCGAACTTAAGCGAGGCGAGCTGCCTTACCGGTGTGACGATAGTGAGCGAGCACGACTTCCTTAAAGCCGCAAAGATACTCAAGGATACCGGTGTCGCCTGGGTTCTTATAAAGGGCGGTCACCTAGAAGGTACTATGGCCGTCGATTTACTTTACGATGGTGAGCACGAATACTATTTCGAGGCGAAAAGGGTGAGACGTGAGAACGTGCGCGGAACAGGATGCATGATGGCCTCGGCGATCTGCGCATACCTGGTGCACGGGTTGGAGCCCGACGAAGCCGTCGATAAAGCCAAGGCGTATGTCTACAACAAGATAAACAAAGCGGTTTTGCTGGGAAAGGGCAGCCTGCAGGCGCTTCATTTTGCCAATAGTACTAGTAATAGTACTAGTAATAACACTAATAGAGGCACGGACGAGCAGAAAACGGCTGAAGGGTATGCGACCACGGAGGCCCATAAATTTATAGAAGGTGATGCGTGTGAAAATAGGGTTGATCAGTGATACCCACGGCTATGTCGACGGTTGGCGGAAAGCGGTTGAACTATTTGGCGATGTAGAATTTGCAATCCATACCGGGGATATCTTAAGCAGCGGGCCTTTTAACCCCAGGCTCGAATCCTATAATCCGCTCGAGCTGGCCAAAGCTATAAACTTCGCGCTGTTTCCGACAATTTTTGCTAAAGGAAACTGTGACGCCGAAGTAGATACGTTCGCCATAGCGTTTCCAATCCAGAATCCCTACGCTTTCATCTATGCCGAGGGCTTAAGGATAATGGCGACCCACGGCCATCTTTATAATGAGGATAAACTGGTTGAAATGGGACGCAGGTACGTTCTCGATGTTATCGTCAGCGGCCACACCCATGTTAGGGGTATTAAGGTAAAAGAGGGGATTGTGTTCGTTAACCCTGGAAGCGCAGCGCTCCCCAAAGGTGAGGATGAAATCACGTCTGTCGGCATCATCGAAAACAGAACGGTACGCCTGTTATCCCTGGATGATGGGGCAGAGCTTGACCGGATTGAGTTCTAGAAAAGCGCTTTAAATGAGACCTTGACGCAAAACAAAAAGCCCGCGCTTTTAGAGAAAGACCGGGCTTCAAATTCCTTGTGGGACTAAACGACACGGGTTACTTTATTAGCCTTAAGGCACTTTGCGCAAACATAAACGTTCTTCGGCGAGCCGTCGATGATCGCGCGAACTTTCTGCACGTTGGCGTTAAACCTTCTGCGCGTTAGCCTGTGTGAGTGGCTTACAAGGTTCCCTGCCATGGGGCCTTTTCCGCATACAACGCATTTTCTAGCCATCTCGATCTCCTCTGTAAAATAAAATCAACACCGCAAAATGTTACCATTTATCCGGTTATCTGGCAAGTAAAAAAGTTGACAGTAAAAAAGTTGACAGTGTAAAAGTTGACAGTAAAAAAGTTGATAAGTGAATAGGGTGTGGGTAAAGAGAGTGGGTAAGAGCGAGTAGCGAGCAATTGTCATTCTGAGCGAAGCGAAGAATCCCGGGTGCACCCACAGCGACTGCAACTTACCAGCGTCTAGGCGTAGCTTAACTATTGTAAGAAGAAGGTTTTTCCCCGGACCCACACTCCCAACCCTCATCCCACTCACCCATCAACCAATTCACCTTTGTTATTGTTTAATCAATTTTTCTCAAGGGTAATCTTATCGTGTCCGCTTTGTTTTCCCGAGAGGAGGTGACCAGTTTGACGAAACAAGAGATTATCGAACGGCTTAATTATTTGCGCGCAACGGAACTTTTTGCCATTCAGCAATATATGAACCACCACTACAGGGTAAAAGGCATGGATTTCTCTGATATTAGGGACATCGAAAGAAGCATAGCACTCGTTGAGATGAAGCATGCCGAGATGCTTGCCGAGAGGATTAATATGCTCGGCGGCAACCCGATAACAAACCCTGCACAGGTATCCCAGCTAAAAACAAGCCAGGTTAACACCTCTGAAGACAGTCGGGGAATGCTAATGGCAGACCTCGAGCTTGAGAGAGGCGCCATTCGCGATTACACCAAGGCGATTCAGGATATCGGCGATGGCGACCCCGGAATCAGGAAGATGCTTGAGGATATCCTTATCCAGGAGGAAGAGCACGCCGATACGTTCGGCACATGGCTCGGCGAAAAACAGGCTTATGCGATAGGCGAGCTCAAAGGGGCCGCCTAATCGCGATATACACATAATCAACCGCTAAAAAGCGTTGCATCTCGCAACGCTTTTTACTTTTGGTGCGCCCGGCATGGGCGCACGTACTCGAGGAACATCGATTATGCTATAATTTCTGTCAATAAGTGTATAATTCTTAACCGGTTATTGCATCTCCCTAATAACTTGGGTAAAAGCGTTAAACTAACAACAGATACAAGTATACCAGTAATAGTGACGGTTATAGTAAGGTAGTTGAAATGCTCGTACAAAGCAATGTCCTATCATTATTGAGCGCCTCGGTTTCAGCCCTTAAAAAATATGAAGACGAGGTAAATCGCTTAAACGTCTACCCGGTTCCCGACGGGGATACCGGAACAAACATGCTCCATACCATGCAAAGCGTGATAAGCGAAGTTTCTAAGGCCGCCGATCCGTCTATAAAAGGCGTCTCAAAGGCCGTTACCTACGGGTCTCTTATGGGGGCGCGGGGCAACTCCGGGGTTATCTTATCCCAAATTATTAAAGGCATCTGCGAGGAAGCTAAGAGAAGCGACAGGTTCTCTTCGGATACGATGATACGGGCGATTCGACGGGGCTCCGATGTCGCCTACGGGGCCGTCACTAAGCCGGTTGAGGGCACGATGCTTACGGTTATCAACGATATGGCGAAAGCCGCCGAAAGCCTCTCGGGGAACGGGATACGGCCCATCGACCTTCTCGAGCGCGTTATCGAGGAAGGGCGCAGGTCGGTTGAGCGCACCCCCGTTCTGCTGCCGATCCTTAAAGAGGCAGGCGTCGTGGATGCCGGCGGATACGGGCTGGTCGTGCTCGCCCAGGGGATTTTGTCGGCGCTAAAAGGCGAGATTGTAGAAAGCGGGATGAGCGAAGAAGCGAACCGTATCACGGTCGTTGAAGAAAACGCCGTAGAAGAGAGTATCGAGTACGGCTATTGCACCGAACTGCTGCTTAAAAGCAACGGTATCGACATGAAAGCGCTCGAGACGCAGCTTGACCCGCTCGGCGACTCGATGCTCATTGTCGGGACGCCCGAATTGACGAGAATACACATTCATACAAACGACCCCGGACGTGTCCTGTCAATCGCAACCGGCCTCGGCAGCGCAAACGATGTACAGATAAACAACATCGTCGAACAGTCCAAGCAGCGCAATCAGGCGATCAAGAACGAGTCAAGCCACAAAGAGGTCACCGGGGTTGGCGTTATTGCGGTTGCAAACGGTGAAGGTATTAAAAAGATCCTCTTGAACCTGGGCGTGGGCCGCGTCGTCAGCGGCGGGCAAAGCATGAACCCCAGCACCGCCGATATCGTTGCCGCCGTGAACGCGATGCCCAATAAAGAAATCATCATCCTTCCCAACAACAAAAATATCATCCTGACGGCCCGGCAGGCGGTCGGCTTAACCGATAAAGAGGTATCCGTCATACCGACCGGATCGATTCCCGAGGCGTTTTCGGCATTGCTTTCATTCGATAGCGAGGCCTCTCTTGAAGACAATATCGAAGGGATGGAAGAGGCGTTCGAAAACGTTAAAACGGGCGAGGTCACCTATGCCGTACGGGACGGCAATAACGGCAAGAACGGCGGCTTCTCTAAGGACGACTTTATCGGCCTGTATAAAAACGAAATACACGCAACCGGAACAGACCTGATTGCAACCGCACTTGCCCTTATCGAGAGCATGCTCTCTACGTCCGACGAGGTCGTGACCATCCTGGCCGGGGAACTCGTCAACGACAATGAGATCGATTTGCTCTCTGAAACCCTCGAAGAGAAGTTCCCCGACGTCGAGCTGGATGTGTATAAAGGCGACCAACCCATCTATCATTTTATTATCGGTATAGAATAAAATACGGATAAAGCCAAAGCCCGTGAAGGAGCCCATATGCCGAAAATAGCGATTGTTACCGACAGCACGGCCGACATGCCGCTGTCGTTTTATAAAGAAAACGATATCACGATGGTGCCGCTTATCGTCCGGTTTGGCGAGGATACCTACAAGGACTGGGTCGAGATGCCGCCCAAGAAGTTTTATCCGCTGCTCAAGCAGGTCGACGTCCTGCCCAAAACATCACAGCCCTCAGTTCAGGATTTCATTGAAGCATATGAGAAACACTCCGGCTGCGACCATATTATATCGATACACCTTTCATCAAAGCTGAGCGGCACGTACCAGTCCGCTTATATCGCGGCCCAGAACGTGGGCACGCCGGTAACGGTCATCGACAGTAAGCAGGCAAGCGTGGGCACTGCCGCCATCGTAAAAGAACTTATAGCTGCCCGCGATAAAAGGCTCGGTCTCGATGAAATGCTTAAGATCGCAGACGACCTCATCGGGAAAATGACGCTTTTGTTTTACGTGGATACTTTAAAGTATCTGGAGATGGGCGGGCGAATCGGCAAGGCGTCGGCACTCGTCGGGTCAATCCTGAATATAAAACCGATTCTTACCCTTGAGGACGGCGTTGTTGCGCCGTTTAAAAAGGTAAAGGGGCGCAAGAAGGTAAACAGGGAACTCATCGAGGCATTGAAGGCGGCGAGCAATGGCAAACGTCTCAGAGTATGCCTGATGCATGCCGACGCTCCTGAAGCGATAGAGGAACTTGAAGCCCTCATGCGGCAGGAGAGATTAAACTACGAACTATCAATAAAGTCAGAGCTCGGCAGCGTTATCGGCACATACACGGGGCCCGGTACCATCGGCATCCTGTTCTACCCGATCGACGAGCAACCGGCGACCCAACTTACATCCGGCAAGCGCAATCAGCAAGGCTACGACCCTTGCTGATAGTGAGGTCAAGAGACCGGGGTCCTGGGTCCAGAAGAAACTGGTGAATAGGTGAATGGGTGAATGGGGTGTGGGTCGAGAGCGTTGGTTTAAGGAAGAGGGTTGCTAGGGTGTCATTCTGAACGAAGTGAAGAATCTCGGGCGCACCAACAGTAATTGTCACTGATTAGCGTCTAGGCGTAGGAAGCCTTTATAGATGAAATGGTTGATAATAATTGTCTAATTCGCAGAACAAGAGCAACAATACCACAGCACTTAACCAACCCGTCTCAAAGGTAAAATTCGTAGGCGGGGTTACCGTGGGTCACCTGAAAAAGCTGGGGATTGAGACTGTCGGCGACCTCTTGGTTCATTTCCCGCACCGGTATCTCGATCTTTCAAGGATGCGAAAAATCGGCGAGCTGAAAGGCGGCGAGAGCGCCACCATCATCGGTGAGGTGCGCGAGGTAAAGAGCCGGCGCAGCAAGCGGGGGATGAGCGTCGTTAACGTATCCATCTTCGACGGGACGGGATATATCACCGGCACATGGTTTAACCAGCCGTTTATCACAAAGCGCCTGAAAGAAGGTATGCAGGTTACCTTTAGCGGCAAGATATCGTATAAATACCGGCAGTTACAGATAGACAACCCGTTTTACGATATCCTGAGCGAAAACAGCGCAGAGCCGATTCACTCTGGACGAATCATCCCTATCCATCCGGCGACGCAAAACCTTACCACCAACACCTTACGACGAATTATTAAGAATGCCCTGGATGAATACGGGGAGGTTCCCGAGCCGCTGCCCGCAGACCTACGTAAGCGAAACGACCTTCTCCCAAAATCAATTGCATTAAAGGAAATCCATTTTCCCACAAGCAGGGGTGCCCTGGTAAAAGCCCGCGCCCGGTTTATCTTTGAAGAACTCTTCCTCATGCAACTCGGCCTTGCAGCGCGCAAGAAGCATATCAAGACGCAAACAAAAGGCATCGCCCATAGACGGGACGGTGATCTCATTCGGAGGTTTTACGAAGCGCTGCCGTTTGAGTTGACAGCCGATCAAAAGAAAGTAATCGACGAGATACAAACCGACATGGAAAAGCCGATTCCTATGAACCGTCTCCTGCAGGGTGAGGTCGGCTCGGGGAAAACTATGGTCGCATTGGCGGCTCTGCTTACCTCCGTGCAAAGCGGCTACCAGGCGGCGATGATGGCGCCCACCGAGGTTTTAGCGAACCAGCACTATTTAAAGCTGAAGGATATGCTCGCAAACCTCGGCGTCCAAACGGCTCTGCTTACCGGCACGCTTTCCCGGAAAGAGCGCGAGAGACTCATACAAAGTGTGAGAGACGGCGATATCGATATCATCATCGGCACCCACGCGATTATCCAGGATGCGGTCGATTTCAAGCGCCTCGGTGTTGCGGTTATCGACGAGCAGCACCGTTTCGGCGTGCAGCAGCGCATCACCTTAAAAGAGAAGGGGTATTTCCCCGATATCCTGATCATGAGCGCAACTCCTATCCCGCGAACGCTCTCTTTAACCCTCTACGGCGATCTTGACGTCTCGATCATCAAAGAGCTTCCGGGGGGCAGGAAAGTGGGCGAGCACATCAAGACGGTCCTGTTAAAGGATACCCAGCGGGATAAAGCCTACGAGAAAATCCGAAGCGAGGTCGGCGCCGGCAGGCAGGCCTATATCGTCTGCCCGCTCATCGAGGAGTCGGATAAGTTGGAAGTTAAAGCGGTAACGGAAGAGGCAGACCGCCTTAAGAATGAGATCTTCCCGGATTTAAACGTCGGCCTCATACACGGCAAGCTCAAATCCGCCGAAAAAGAGGAGACGATGCGCCAATTCAATGCCGGGGAACTCGATATTCTTATCTCGACAACGGTTATCGAGGTTGGGATCGATATCCCCAATGCTACGGTCATGCTCGTCGAGGACGCCGATAGGTTCGGCCTGGCCCAGCTCCATCAGCTTCGCGGTAGGATAGGCCGCGGCGGGCACAAATCATACTGCATCCTCTTTGCGAGTATGACAACGGACGAGGCAAACCAAAGGATGGAGGCAATCCGCACCGTCAACGACGGCTTTTTACTTGCCGAAGCGGACTTAAAAATACGCGGCGAAGGCCAGATCTTCGGCACGCGTCAATCCGGCCTGCCCGATCTAAAGCTGGCAAAACTTACCCGAGACATCGAGATCCTGTCCACAGCCCGCAAAGAAGCCTTCACAATAGTAGACGCCGACCCAACCCTTGCAACCAAACAGAATCTGCCGCTGCGACACGAAGTCAAAGCAAAATTCGGCAATTCTTTAGACTGGCTGTTCCAAGCATGAGGGTTATCGCAGGCAGTGCAAAAGGACGAAAACTACATGCGCCAAAGGGACAGGCAATACGGCCTACTTCCGATAGGGTTAAAGAGGCCGTATTCAATATAATCGGCGGCCGTGTCAATGACGCTAACGTATTAGACCTTTTTGCAGGAACGGGCGGGTTTGGTATAGAAGCACTTAGCAGAGGTGCAAAAGAGACCTATTTTATAGATACGAGCAACGAAGCGGTTCGTCTGATCAAAAAAAATTTAGAAGCAACAGGGCTAGGCGATACGGCGATTGTAATTAAAGCCGATGCCAATAAAGCGATAAAAAGGTTGGTAAAGGATGGTGCTAAGTTCGATTTGATTTTTCTTGACCCTCCTTATAGAATTAGCGTATCCTTTTTAAATGCCATCCTATTTACACTGGGGCACCATGTGTTGCAATCCGATGGCTTGCTTGTTTTGGAACACTCGGCAAAAATCGAACCAAGGGCCGTTGAAGGCCTCGATGTAGAATCCACGCGCGTCTACGGGGACACGGCCGTAACGTTCTATAGCAAGAAAGATCAGAGGGGTTTGCAATGACAATAGCAGTTGTTCCGGGCAGCTTTGACCCAATAACTGCCGGTCACATAGATATTATTAAACGGGCTGCCGAGATTTACGATGAGGTGGTTGTCGGGATAGTCGTCAATCCAAACAAGCGCTGTCTTTTCTCCCTCGATGCGCGTGTCGATATGGTCAAGGAGGCGATCGGCTGGACGGATAAAATCAGGGTAGATGCGTTTGACGGCCTACTGGTTGAGTTTGTAAGAATGCACGATGCTCGTGTTATCATAAGGGGGCTAAGGGCGGTCTCTGATTTCGAGCACGAATTCCAGATGGCCCAGCTTAACCGAAGGTTAGACCCAGAAGTAGAAACAATCTTTGTAATGGCCAGTCCAGAATATGCATACTTAAGCTCCAGTATCGTTAAAGAAATCGCGCGATACGGGGGCAACATAAATGGACTTGTACCACCCAACGTAGAAAAACTGTTGCGCGATGCACTGGCTTAGCCAGGGGAGGTTTATAGTATAGATGGATATAATGGGCCTAATTGACCGGCTAGAGGACGTGATAGCAAATGGGCGAAAAATACCTCTGTCCGCGTCTGTAGTGCTACAGGAGCATAAATTATACGACATAATAGACGAACTAAGGGCGGCACTTCCGGATGAACTAAAACAGGCTCGGTGGATTGTCAAAGAACGACAAGAAATGATCGATGAGGCCGAAAAAGAAAGAAACCGGATCATCGAAGAAGCCATGATTCGTGCGGAAGCCATGGCTGATGAGAGGGAAGTGGTGAAGCTCGCCGAACGAAGGGCACACGAGTTAATCGAAGCGGCGCAGGCAAGAGAGCGTGAGATCCGCCTCGGCGCCGAAGATTACGCCGATGAGATGCTTGCCAACCTTGAAGTAAATCTGGGCAAACTTCTCACCGCCGTACAGCGCGGCCGCGACCGGCTCCAGGGACGTCTCGAACGTTAATTCGCTCATATGTAAAGCTATTATCTTTTATATATTTATTCACCAGACAATCGTTGATATACTAAACAGTTAAAGTTCTTGTGGTAATCATCACAAGAACTTTTTATATGGCTGATAGGCAAGTTGTAATAATAAAACCGATGTGTGTCATTCTGAAGGAGCGATTAGCAAATGGTAAACGGCGATTAGTTGCCATTCTGAGAGAGCGATTAGTAAACGGTGAACAGCGCTTAGTTGTCATTCTTATAGCAAATAGCAAACGGCGATTAGATGTCATTCTGAAGGAGCGAAGCGACTGAAGAATCTTGGGTGCGGAAACCTTCTTTTTATGCAGGAGGGTCTAAGCTTAGACAAACTAAAGTGAGACAGATGGTTTATAGGCGGTTGGTATTTGTTTGATACATGCTTGGTAGATATGATACACGCTTGGTAAACGCTTCTTAGAAAGGTATATCAAAGCTTAGACGCACTTAAGTGACAGAAGTGCGTGAGTGCCCGCTAGATTCTTCGCTTCGCTCAGAATGACAGGCAACAGCAGTCTGTGAGTGTTCTCTAGATTCGGAGTTTATCCTGAGCGATAGCGAAGGACCTGCTCAGAATGACAATTGCTGGCGTTTAGAATGACACTTTGAGATGCGAGGTAACAAGTATATGGCTTTTGCATCGCATTAAACGGGTATTAATATAGTTACAAGACAAGCGGGATAGGCGAAAATCAAAAGTTGAGGTTGAGAAGATGAATAAAGCGGTTATAGACGTAAGAGACATCATCGATGATATCGGGGCCGAAGAGGAATTCTCGTTTGAGGAAAAGTTCTCTCCTATTAAGACAGAGACGACAAATATCGAATTCGTCGAACCGGTGAAATTCGATATAAAAGCGCAGAACACCGGCTCGGGCATTCGCATCAAGGGCCATATAAGATCGGCGCTTAAACTCGTATGCAGCCGTTGCCTCAACGAATTCAGCTTTCCGGTCGACTGGGCGATAGACGAGATATTCTATAAACCGCCGGCCCCCGAAGAGGAAGCCTACACTATGAAAGACAGCACCATCGACCTCGGCCTTCCCACCGACGAAGAATTCGTGCTTGCTATTCCCATGAAACCTCTATGTAAAGAGGCCTGCGGGGGAATCTGCCCCATCTGCGGCGAACCCATAACCGGAAAGCACAAACCGCACGAAGAAGTAAAAATCGACGCGAGACTTGAAGTGCTTAAAAAACTGCTCGAGGACCAGGAGCAAAAGTAATTACTAAAGGAATAGGTATGAGAATCGATATATCCGGAGCGAGAAAGACCATTTCGCTCGCTATTATAAGCTTTCTTCTTATTGCTATCGCCGTATTTTTAGGATCGTGCGGGGGCGTTGTTGTTGGTTCGGGAAACGTAAAGACAGAAACCAGGGATGTGCGTAACTTTAATAGGATTTCGCTGGACGGGATGGGTAACCTCATTATCAAGCAGGGCGATACGGAATCCCTTAAGATCGAAGCCGAGGATAACATCCTTCCGCAGATTATAACTGCCGTTAACAACGGGCAGCTGGATATAAGCTTCAAAAGGGCGGGCTTTCCGATTAGGCTTGTGCCTAGCAAACCGATAAACTTCTTCGTAACGGTAAAAAACCTCAACGGCATCGACCTCTCGGGCGTGGCTAATATTAAAGAGGCCAAGATAAAGACGGATACGATGGATCTTTCGACAAGCGGGTCGAGCGACGTAACCCTTAACATTGAAGCAAACGAGCTTACGTCCAGGTCGTCGGGGTCGACCAAGTTCAATATGTCGGGTACGGTCGACCGCCAGCAAGTGGACATCAGCGGGTCGGGCACGTACTCGGCGGCGGACCTTGCCAGCCAAGACTGCGGGGTCACCATCAGCGGCTCGGGTAGCTGCACCGTTAGGGCCAGCGGCACACTTGATGTCCGTATCAGCGGAAGCGGCGAGGTATCCTATATCGGCAATCCCTCGGTAGCCCAAAGCATATCCGGCTCCGGCACGGTTCGAAAACTATCTCGTTAATCTATCACCCGGCCTCTAACGATGCCATCTTTAATTAGCCGCCAAAAGGATATATGATAGTCGTATGCCGTCAACACCAAACCGAAGTCGCATCATCTTAATAATTATATTTATGGTATGCCTGGTCGCCGCAGTAGGCATCGTTCTGGCATCGCCACCTGTATCCGACAAAGGGTCGTCGGCTGTTGCAAGCAAAACGGTCGGCCCCGCAACATTCCAATCCCAGGAATCAACCCCGGGTGCGCCGTTTCGCTTTGTTGTTATGGCTGATAGCAGGGGCTCTACCAAGGGCGTGAATGAGTCGGTGCTGCGAACGATTATGGGGAAGGTAAAAAAGCTTTCGCCACAGCCCAAGTTCGTCTTTTTTACGGGCGATATGGTCGGCGGCGGTCCCACGGTAGCACGACAGCTGGATTTCTGGAAAAGCGTTATGGATGATTACTATCCGCTCAAAGCCATCTACCCGGCAATCGGCAACCATGAGGGAAAAGAGCCGGTTTTCTCAAAAGCGTTTACATATCTGCCAAACGAAATGGTGACCGGCTACGGCCACACGGTCTACTGGATTAATTACGGCAATGCCGATTTCTTTGTCCTTAACTCAAACCGCTCGCATGAAGTAACGGCCGCCGAACGCAACTGGCTCGATAAGGCATTGAAAAATAGCGCAAAGAACCTACACTTTGTCTTCGTCCACGAGCCCGCCTATCCCACGGGATCGCATTTGGGGTCGTCCCTCGATGCTAACAAGCTTTCGCGAGATAAATTATGGACGATATTTGACGCGCGTGGCGTAACGCTCGTGTTCGTAGGCCATGAGCACAACTACGCGCGCCGCCACATCGACTCGGCCATGAATGAGACGATAAAAGGTACGAGATTTGGTTTTAAGCGAAAGATATACCAGGTGACAAGTGGATCCGTCGGGGCGCCGCCTACTTCGACGTATAAGAGTAAAACCGGTGTGGATGTACCTCCAAAAGCGGTCTATAACTACTCGGTCGTAGATGTTTCCGGCGGCAAGGTAAGCGTACGGGTCTTCGACTCAAAAAACAAATGTATCGATAAATTCTCGATAGGCAAGTAACAGGCACTCTACTACACTTGCTTCTCACAAACCCTCACCCAGACCCGTAATACCATTATTCTGGACCCTTGACTCAGGCCTCCGGAACCTAATAGGGCTGGACATAACAGCCGCTCGCATGTAAAATAAATGCTGTTGTTTAAGCCTATCCAAGCCTGCGTCTTGGCAGGCTTTTAGTTTTGGTGTAGCATTTTAGTTTGTTATGGGTAAGAAACGCATAACTTGAAATTTCTAGATGTTCCGGGGAGGTGCTAATAGATGGCAGTACCCAAGAGGAGAACCTCAAAAGCAAGAAGAGACTCACGTCGCGCTCACTGGAAAGCGGTTTCCGGTCCGGCACTGGTGGAGTGTCCGCAGTGCCACGAGCAGAAACTGCCGCATCGCGTATGCTCGTCATGCGGGTATTATAACCGCAAGCAGGTTCTTGAAGTCGAGTAGTAAAAGCTTTAAAAGCCACAGAAACACACATAAAAGAATATGTTAGATGCAAGACACAAGATATGCAAAGTAAAAACCCTCGATAGGTGGTTTACATGCTTGATGTGTTGTTTTGCCCAAAGGGAGTTGCGGTTGTCGGGGTGGGCCGGGAAGAGGGAAGCGTCGGCCACGAAATATTCGACAACATACGAGCAGCAGACTTTAAAGGTAAGTATTTCGCCGTGAATCCTAAAGCACAGGAAATTCACGGCGAAAAAGTTTATCCATCCATAAAGGATATTCCGTACCCCGTCGATCTAGCCGTCATCGTGGTCCCGGCCCATCTGGTCCCCCAGGTTATGGAGGAGTCGGGCGAGAAGGGGGTCAAGGTGGCGGTTATTATTTCGGCCGGGTTGGTTTAAAGAGACCGGCATCGAGGGCGCCCGCCTCGAGCACCGGGTAATAGATATCGCCAACCGATACGGGATGCGTGTTTTAGGCCCCAATTGCCTCGGCGTCTCAAATACCGGCTGCGGTCTTAACGCAACGTTTGCAAAAGAAAACCCTATTACCGGGGATATAGCGATGATATCGCAATCCGGGGCGCTTCTGACCGCAATCCTGGATTGGGCCAAGGCCGAGCGAATCGGTTTCTCAAAGGTCGTAAGCCTTGGAAACAAGTCCGATATCAGCGAGATCGACCTGCTTGATGCCCTCAAGGATGATGAGCAAACCAAAGTCATCTGCGCCTACATGGAAGGCATTAACCGGGGTCGTGAGTTCATAAACACGGCGGCCATAGTCTCAAAAAAGAAGCCCATTATCGCGATAAAATCGGGCGTTACCGATGCCGGCGCACGGGCGGTTTCCTCGCATACGGGGACGCTTGCCGGTTCTAATCAGGCATTTGACAGCGCATTCCGGCAAAGCGGCGTCATACGCGCCGATTCCGTCGAAGATCTTTTCGATTATGCGGTAGGTTTTGCCTATCAACCCCTTCCGCTAGGCAGAAACGTGGCGATTCTAACCAACGCGGGCGGGCCGGGCATTATGGCGACGGATGCCTGTGAAGAACACGGTGTGCCTCTGGCTTCGTTCGAGCACGAGACGGTCGATGCGCTTCGGGCCGTATTACCTGCCGCGGCGGGTGTATATAACCCGATTGACGTGCTTGGCGACGCCAAGCCCGATAGGTATCGCACAGCGATGCAGATAGCGCTTAACGATGCCAACGTAAACGCCATGATCGTCATTCTTACCCCGCAGGCCATGACCGACATCGACGAGACCGCGCGTACAATCGTCGAGGTTTCACACGCTTTTCCCGAGAAACTGATCTACGCCTGTTTCATGGGGCGGGCCGACGTCGCATCGGGTGTTAAGATATTAACCGATAACAAAATTCCCAACTATTACTATCCTGAAAGAGCCGTAGCAACCCTGGCCGCGGTACTTCATTACATAGAATACCTCAACCAGCCCCCGCAAACGTATGAGGTATTCAAGGCACGCAAGGCAACCGTTAAGGATATCTTCGAGGATGCCGGGCGGCATGGCAGAAGAAATCTACCCGATATCCAGGCATCCCAGGTGGCGGATGCCTACGGGATACGCATCGCGCGCTCTATCCTCGCACACGATGTGGACGAGGCCGTACGGGTGAGTAAGTATTTTGGATTCCCGCTCGTTCTGAAGATAGCCTCGCCGGATATCCTGCATAAAAGCGACGTCGGGGGTATAGCGGTTGCCATAAAAGATGAAGCCGAACTCGAGAATTCATACAATCAAATTATCGCCAACGTAACGAGGTTTATGCCGCAGGCCGGAATCTGGGGCGTAAGCGTCCAGGAGATGATATTCGGGGCCAGGGAAACGATTATCGGCGTAAACAGAGACCCCCAGTTCGGCCACCTGATCCTGTTCGGCCTCGGTGGTATTTACGTTGAAGTCCTGAAAGACGTAGCGTTTAGAATCGCCCCCGTATCCAAGCAAGAGGCCAAAAAGATGGTACAGGAAATACGCGCCTATGCCTTACTGCGGGGCGTGAGAGGGCAGCCGGGCGCCGATATAGATGCGATTGTTGCCACAATTCTGAAAATATCCCAGCTCGTAACGGATTTTCCGCAAATCATCGAGATGGATATCAACCCGTTCATGGTTCTCAATAAAGGTCAGGGCGGTGTCGCCGCTGACGTTAGGATTACGATAGGAGAGTGAGGGAGAGATGGCGGTCCTATACATTGTTTCAACCGAGGCATATTCAGGGAAAACGGGCTTGTGCCTGAGCCTCGGGTTAGAGTTACTGGAGAGGGGCTTTAAGATCGGCTACATGAAACCGGTCGGCACACTTCCCGGGATAGTTAACGATAAAATAGTCGATCTTGATGCGTACTATATTCTCAAACACCTTGGCATCGAGGAAAACCTAGAGGATGTCTCGCCGATCTCTTTAACCCGCAAATTCATGCACGCACACCTCAGGGGCGAAGAATGCGACTGCAGCAGCGTCATAAAGAAAGCGTTCGATAGGATATCTAAGGGCAAAGACATCATGCTGCTTGAAAATGGGGCTGACGTAAACGAGGGCCGGTTCATCAATGCGGCCGCATTCCAAATCGCCGGGGAGCTAAACGCAAGCGCGCTCTTTATCGCGCGGTTTCGCTCGGAACTTGTGGTTGACGATATTCTCGCGGCGCGAGATTTAATGGGCGACAGGTTCCTGGGTCTCGTCTTAAACCAGGTGCCGAGCAGCCAGCGCGAAACCGTCGATATGATAATCCCTTACCTTAAGAAGAAGGGGATTACAACTTACGGCATACTTCCCCAGGATAAGACGCTGATGTCGGTAACAGTTGGCGAAATCGCCGACCATTTAAACGGCACCATTCTGACCGCCACCGAAAAAACCAACGAGCTGGTCGAAAACTTCATGGTTGGGGCCATGGGCCAGGAAAAGGCGCTTCGCTTCTTCCAGCGCACCGCAAACAAGGCCGTTATCACGGGCGGCGACCGTGCAGATGTTCAGCTTGCGGCGCTCGAAACGCCGACAAAGGCACTCATCCTTACCGGCAATATGCAACCCAGCCCAATCGTGATGGCCCGCGCCGAAGACCTCGGCATCCCGATGATTCTGGTGGACCTCGATACGCTGCACGCGGTTGAAAAGACGGACGAGCTGGTCGGTCGCGTCCGAATCCACCAGGCCCAAAAGGTGGAACGCTTCCGCGAACTGGTACGATCTAACATCAACGTGGATGGGATTATCGCAGATTTAGGGCTATAAAAGTACATAGCTTTACATCCTGCATACACCGCCCTATAAACCGGATATTATCAAGCACGCTTACATACAGATGCTAAACCGCCAGCTCTTTACTATTGCCTGATAGCAGCAAAATCCTGTAATCTTATTATCTAGTAATTGCTTGCAGAATAGCGCCTGGAAATAGATTTCTGCTGCAAAAAACGATTTCGTGATATCTTAGAGTATTGATACCTGAATACAACCCAGATAATTAAACAGCAAATAACGAGGCAGCCAATACGAATGAAGAATATAGTAGTTGCAGTCGATGTGATGGGCGGCGACCGCGGCCCGGATGAGATGATCAAAGGTGTTTTAAGCGCGGCGCAGATCGTCCGGCACGTTGATATCGTTCTTCTGGGACCGGAAGACCTTCTACAATCCAAACTTGAAAAAATCGAGCATCCGAATAACATCAAAATCGAGAATGCGCCCGATGTTATAAGCATGAGCGACGAGCCGGCCTGGGCCGTTCGAAATAAGGGGCAGTCGACGATAGTCGTCGGCAGCAAGATGATAAAGAAAGGCAAGGCGCACGCGCTTGTCAGCCCTGGGAATACGGGTGCGATGATGGCCGCCGGCCTGCTCATTATGGGCAGGATAAAGGGCGTGTCCAGACCCGCGATAGCAATCCGGTACCCGGTGAGAAAAAGCGATGTTTACCTGATGGATGCGGGGGCGAATGCCGATTGCAAGCCCGAGAACTTGCTCGAGTTTGCAATTATGGCGAACATATATCTGAATTCGGTTATGAAGATCGAGAATCCATCGATCGGGCTTCTCAGCATCGGCGAAGAACATACTAAAGGTAACGAGCTGGTCAAAGAGACATACCGGCTGCTTGAAAATTCCGGGCTTAATTTTTACGGTAACGTCGAGGGGCGGGATATCCCGCGAGGTACGACCAACGTGATTATCTGCGACGGCTTTACCGGCAACATCGTTCTTAAGCTTTCCGAGGCGCTTGTTAAGGAAGTATTCGTGGAGCTAAAGGCAGTCATCAGCAGCTCGCTGGTCGGCAAAATCGGCGCGTTCTTGTTGAAACCGAGTCTTATTAAACTAAAGAAACGGCTCGACCACGAGGAATACGGAGGGGCGCTTTTGCTCGGCGTCAATGGGGTCAGCATTATTTGTCATGGAAGCTCGTCCGCAAAGGCGATACATAATGCGATACTTCTTGCGGTAAACGCAGTTGAAGGCGGCGTCGTCTCTAAGATTAAAGATGATCTGAAAGGAAAAGCAAGGATTAATGTCTAAAATTTCAGTTGGAATCGTGGGTGTTGGCGTTCACGTTCCTGAAAAAGTACTGACCAACTTCGACCTGGAACAAATGGTCGATACAAGCGATACCTGGATACGCACGCGAACAGGTATCGCAGAACGGAGAGTAGCCGCAGAAGGCATCGCAACATCCGACCTCGCGGTCGAAGCGGCTAAAGCGGCACTTGATGATGCGGGAATTACCGCGGACGAGGTAGACCTCATACTGGTCACAACCTCTACCCCGGATATGATTTTCCCGTCGACGGCTTGCCTAGTGCAAAGTAAACTTGGGATTGCCGGATGCGCGGCGTTCGATCTTCAGGCCGCTTGCACCGGCTTTGTGTATGGATTTACGGTTGCGGCGCAGTTCATTGAAACCGGAATGTATAAGACGGTCCTTTTGATCGGCGCCGATGCCTTTACAAAATACGTAAACTGGCAGGATCGAAACACCTGCGTGCTCTTTGGCGACGGGGCAGGCGCAGTTGTGCTTCGCCGGGTCGATGATGGTTACGGACTGCTCAGCAGCTATCTTGCAGCGGATGGAAGTGGCGCTGACCTGCTCAAAATCCCCGCAGGAGGATCGGCCTTGCCGGGAAACGAATACTCTATTGAAAACAACCTTCACTACGTCCAGATGGTCGGGGGCGAAGTGTTTAAGTTTGCGGTGAGGATTTTGCCTGAGGCCGGCACAAAAGCACTTGAAAAAGCGGGCCTTACCGTAACCGACGTCGATTATCTTGTACCGCACCAGGCGAATATCCGCATAATAAACGCGGCGGCGGATCGGCTCGGTATCAACAAAGAAAAAATCATTGTAAACTTAGAAAAGTACGGGAACACGTCCACGGCCTCTATTCCGTTGGCGCTCTACGACCTGTACGCATCGGGAGGCCTCAAGCGGGGCGACGTATTGCTCTTTGTCGGCTTTGGGGCTGGGCTTACGTGGGGTGCCAATGTTATCAGATGGTCTGAGGGAGGGGGAAGGTAGTGATTCGAACGAGACTTTGCGATTTACTTGGGATTGACTATCCGATTATACAGGGGGGTATGGCCTGGGTATCAACGGCCGAGCTTGTCGCCGCCGTTTCCAACGGTGGTGGTTTAGGTATTATTGGCGCAGGTCATATGCCGACCGACATACTGCGCCAGGAAATACGCAAAACCAAGGAGCTTACCGACAGGCCCTTTGGTGTGAATTTAATGCTGCTAACCCCCCATATCGAAGAGCTGATCCAGGTATCGCTGGAGGAACACGTCCCCGTTGTGACGACAGGCGCCGGGAATCCGAGTACGTTTATCAATAAGTTTAAAGAGATAGGGACAAAGGTTATTCCGGTTGTGCCGTCTATTGCGCTTGCCCAGCGGATGGAAAAAGTTGGTGCAGACGCCGTAATAGCAGAGGGTACCGAATCGGGCGGCCACATCGGCGAGCTTACGACAATGGTGCTCGTACCGCAAGTTGTGGATGCGGTAAGCATTCCTGTTATCGCAGCCGGCGGTATCGCCGATGGGCGTGGCCTAGCGGCGGCCCTGGCGCTTGGCGCTGCCGGCGTGCAGGTTGGAACCAGATTCGTCTGTGCGACAGAATGCACCGTGCATGAAAATTACAAGCAAAAAGTTCTTGGTGCAAAGGACAGGGACACAACAGTTACGGCGCGCTCAACAGGACATCCGGTTCGGGTGTTAAAAAATAGGCTCACACGCGAGTTCGAGCAGATGGAAAAAGAGGGGGTCCCGGTAGAAGAGCTAGAATCCCTCGGCGTCGGCAAACTACGTCTTGCCGCTAAAGAAGGCGACGTCGATCACGGTAGCGTGATGGCCGGTCAAGCAGCGGGTCTGGTCAAAAATATCATGCCTGCGGCGGCAATCATCAAAGAAATGGCAGCCGACGCAGAGAAAACCATCGGCAAGCTCAGGGACATCATTACAGCCGGTAACCCTATTAAAGTGTAGCAAGAAATTAAGATACGGTAATGTAAGATACGATAATGTAAGTCAGCTGTCATTCTGAAGCGTTGTGAAGAATCTGGAAAGAGATATATTAAAAATATTATAGGCAGGTAAAGTTAAAACTGTCATTCTGAAGCGTTGTGAAGAATCTGGAAAGAGATATGTTAAAAATATTATAGGCAGGTAAAGTTAAAACTGTCATTCTGAACGAAGTGAAGAATCTTGGGTGCGGTTTCTTTGTTAAGAAGTAAAAGGGTTTAAGCTTTGACAAAGCAACTACAAGATGAAGGTTTAGCTGAAAGCTGGCAGCTATTAATAAAAGGAACGATCAGTAGTGGCATATAAGAACGGCGTAGCATTTGTGTTTCCGGGTCAGGGATCGCAATATGTGGGAATGGGGGAAGAGCTTCTTGAAGCCTACCCAATCGTACGCGAGACCTTTGGCCGGGCGAATGAAATACTTGGAGTGGATTATCTTGAGACTTGCCTTAACGGGCCGGTTGATAAACTCAACGACACAGGCAACACTCAGGTATGCATCTATATCCTTAGCTATGCCATCTATAAGATAATCGAAGATACCGGCTTCAAACCGCAAGTTATTGCGGGGCACAGCCTTGGCGAGTATAGCGCCTTAAGCGCAGCCAATGCACTCAAGTTCTCTGACGGCCTTCAGATAGTCGCCAAGAGGGCCGAGCTGATGAGCAAGGCAGCCGCAAAATATCCCGGCAGGATGCTCGCCCTGCTTGGGGCCGATATGCGCGCGGTCGAAGATATTGTTTCCGACCTCTCGAACCGGGGAACGATCTCCGTCGCCAATTATAACTGTCCCGGCCAAATCGTCGTATCCGTTGAGGCGGGGCTGGCCGATTTGGCAACGGACGCACTATCTATGAGCGCCGCAAAAAAAGTGGTAATGCTGCCGGTAAGCGGTGCGTTCCACTCGACTATGATGCAGGCCGCTGAGGATGATTTTCGGGCGTTCCTGGATGGCTATATCTTCCTGGGCGCCGATATCCCCGTTGTGCCGAATACCTTGGCGCATCCGGTTATAGATGCGGTAGAATTAAGAAACGCCCTGCAAACGCAGATATCGTCATCCGTAAAATGGCAACAGTCCGTAGAGCAAATGATCGGTCTCGGCATCAAAACATTCGTTGAGGTCGGGCCCGGCCAGGTGCTCTCAAAGATAATTAAGAGGATCGATAAACAGGTTGAAGTATTTGCGACCGAGAATCCTCCTCTTTTGGCAAAAGCAATCGACCGATTAAAAAAGGCGTAGAGGAACCTTATGAGACTAGACAACAAAGTTGCCCTGGTAACAGGCGGTACCCGAGGAATCGGAGCTGCCATTTGCATACGGCTTGCACGGGAAGGGGCAAGTATCGTTTTCACCGGACGCGACATACGGGCGGCAACCCCTGTTATCTCCGCCATAAAAGAGTGCGGCGTCGATGCGTTCTTTCATAAAGCCGACGTCACGGATAAGGAACGGATGGAAGAGGTCGTAAACGAGGTCGCTAAGCAACTGGGCTCGCTCGATATCCTTGTAAACAATGCCGGCATCACTAGGGACAGCCTGTTTATACGTATGAAAGAGGATGATTGGAACGCTGTTATTAATACCAATCTAAACGGAGTATTCAACGTAACCCAGGCAACCGCAAAAATCATGCTCAAGCAACGTAGCGGCTCGATTATAAACATCTCGTCGGTGATCGGAGTGGCAGGAAACGCAGGACAGGCGAATTATGCGGCGTCCAAGGCGGGCATAATCGGTTTGACTAAAGCCCTCGCAAAAGAGTTTGCAACCAGACACGTACGGGTGAACGCAATCGCCCCGGGCTTTATTGAGACCGAGATGACAAAGAAGTTGCCGGACGAGGCGCGCGAAAAAGCGCTCGCTCAAATCCCTCTCAACTTCTTTGCCGAGCCGAGCGACATAGCAAGCGCCGCGGCATTCCTGGCTTCAGAGGACTCGCGCTATATAACCGGCCAGGTACTGGTTGTCGACGGCGGCATGAAAATGTAAATTAATCTGATATTTCCGAAAGGAGGTGTCTTTTGTGGCAGACGATAAAATTTTCTCAAAAGTAAAAGACATAGTCGTCGAGCAACTTGGTGTAGACGAGGGCGAAGTAGCGATGTCTACTTCATTTGTTAATGATCTCGGAGCGGACAGCCTCGATATAGTCGAGCTTATCATGGCTATGGAAGAGGAGTTCGATATCGAGATCCCCGACGAGGACGCCGAGTCTATCGGCACGGTCGAGGATGTCGTTAGTTATGTCTTGAAGAAAATGTAATTAAAGGAACGATAAAGTAATTTGTTTCCCTTAAAAGAATTAAAGGAACACATATGAGCTTACCAAGCCTGAAAATAGGCGACCTGACTGCCAGGGTGCCGATTATGCAGGGCGGAATGGCCGTTCGCATTTCTATGGCAAAGTTGGCGGCCGCTGTTGCAAACGAAGGCGGGATAGGCCTTATAGCGGCCTCGGGCATTAAGCCTCCTGAGCTAATTGAAAATATACGAGAGGCCCGATCGCTAACCGATGGGATCATCGGTATCAATGTGATGGTCGCCGTAAAAGAGTTTGCAAACCTGGTGAAAGCCGCTATCAAAGAGAGAATCGACCTTATAGTAGCGGGCGCGGGCTTTTCTCGCGACGCTTTTAAGTGGTGCGCTGAGGGCAAAGTGCCGTTCGTACCTATTATATCGAGCGAAAAGGCGGCAAAACTTTCCGAGCGGTTAGGCGCCTCAGCCGTTGTCCTTGAGGGGAAAGAGGCCGGCGGCCACCTTGGCACCACCCATGAGTCAACGTGGGAGATACTGCCGAGAATCGTTAAATCGGTCGGTATCCCGATAATCGCGGCGGGGGGTATTCTACATGGCGCTGATATTGCGAGGGCGCTTTCGATGGGGGCGAGCGGTGTCCAGATGGGCTCACGCTTTGCGGTCAGTGAAGAATCAAACGCTGATATTGCCTGGAAACAAGCGCTCATCAATGCAAAACCGGAAGACGTCACGCTAATCGAAAGCCCGGTCGGAATGCCTGCACGTGCCGTTATGACAGAATTTGTCAAAAACCTTAAGGCCCACGGCGACAACAAGCCAAAGATCCGTTGCGTCAGCTGCCTTAAAGACTGCAAGAAGAACTACTGCATCATAGATGCTTTAGAGAAAGGCCGTCAGGGCGATTTGAAAAACGGTCTCGTCTTTTGCGGCGAACGCATCGGCGAGATAAAAGAGATATTATCCGTAAAGGAGATAATTAAGAACCTGGTGCAAGAATATGAACAAGCAGTAAGTCCGGTGGGTATCTATGGATAGAAGGGTTGTTGTAACAGGATTAGGCCTACTCTCCCCGGTCGGCACAGGAAAAGACGATTTTTGGACAAGTCTTATTAACGGGAAATCGGGCATCAAAACCATCACCAACTTCGATACAACGGACTATCCGACTACGATGGCAGGTATGGTAAGTGATTTTGAGCCATCGGACTACGTAGGGCATAAAGAGGCGCGTCACATGGACCGTTTCCAGCAGCTTGGCGTAGCCGCAGCCGTACTTGCGGTAAAGGACGCGCACCTGGAAATCACCCCCGATATTGCAGATAGAGTGGGCGTCATCGTCGGTTCGGGAATCGGCGGACTCGGGACCATGGAAGATCAACACCGGATTCTTGTCGAAAAGGGACCGCGTCGGATAAGCCCCTTCGTAGTACCGATGATGATAACCGACCTTGCGGCGGGGCAGATTTCAATAGTATTAGGGGCACGCGGACCAAATGTATGCACCACTTCCGCCTGCGCTTCTGCCAGTCACGCAATCGGTGAGGCGTTCGAGGCGATTCGACGAGGTACCGCGGATGTGATGCTTACCGGCGGTGCGGAAGCCTCCGTAACGCCGCTTGGAGTGGCCGTATTTTGCGCTGCGAGGGCTCTGTCATCCAGAAACGATGAGCCCGAAAAGGCCAGCAGACCCTTCGATGTCGACCGTGATGGTTTTGTTATGGGCGAAGGTTCGGGCATTCTGGTTATCGAAGAACTACGCCATGCACAAGCCAGAGGCGCCACGATTTACGCCGAGATCATCGGCTACGGCGCTACAGCGGACGCATATCACATAACCCAACCCGATCCAAGCGGACGAGGTGCAATGAGGGCTATGGACATGGCAATCAAAGAAGCGGGCATCACAAACGAAGAGGTCGATTACATCAATGCCCACGGCACAGGCACCCAAGCAGGAGACATAGCAGAAACCAAAGCGATAAAAGAACTCTTCGGGGAATATGCCTACGATTTGCCGATCAGCTCGACCAAGTCGATGACCGGCCATTTGCTTGGCGCAGCGGGAGCAATCGAACTCATCGCCTGCGCTCTCGCAATTAAGGATGGCGTTATACCTCCGACAATAAATCTTGATACACCCGATCCGGAATGCGACCTAAACTATGTACCGCACACAGCGATAATAAAAGACATAAACACAGCGCTCTCAAATTCATTTGGTTTTGGCGGGCACAACGCAAGTTTACTTATAAAGAAGTTTGAGGAATAGATGATGTCGCTACCAGAGAACCTGCAAACAGCCGAGCAATATCTCGGCGTACAGTTTAGAGACAAACACTTGCTATTTCAGGCGTTAAGCCACAGGTCATATAGTTTCGAAAAAGAGCTTCCCGAGACAAATGAAAAACTCGAGTTCCTCGGGGACTCGGTCCTTGGTTTAATCGTAACAGAGTATATCTATCATAAATTTCCCAGCCTCAATGAAGGGGACCTCGCAAAACTAAGGGCAAACGTCGTTAACGCCAACTTCCTGGCGGAAATAGCACAATATCTGAATGTAGGCGAATGCCTGCTGATGGGAAAAGGCGCTGAGCAAACCGGTGGCAGAACCCGCGTTTCAATTCTTGGGGATGCCCTCGAAGCGATAATCGGCGCGATCTATCTCGACCGGGGGACGGACACCGCAAAGGAATTCATCCTTAGAAACTTTAAAGAACTCATCGATGAGCGCGCATCGCTTGGCGAGTTCGGGGATCCAAAAACACGGCTCCAGGAACTCGTCATGGCCAAATACGGTAACATACCAAGATATCGCACCGTAGACGAATTCGGTCCTGTCCACGATCGCAACTTCGTCGTCAAAGTCTATATAAACGATGAGGCCTGGGGCCAGGGCGTCGGCAAAAGCAAAAAGAAAGCCGAGCAAGAATCCGCAAAACAAGCACTCGTCAAGTTCGAGGCAAAGTAGGCTGTAGGGGAGTATGCAGTAGGTAGTGTGCGGGTTGTAAAGAAGAGTGAGCTTGGGTGTCATTCTGAAGGAGCGAAGCGACTGAAGAATCTCGGGTGCAGTTAGAGTGATTGCAACTGGCCAGCGCTTAGGCGTGGCCAAGCTACTATAAGAAGAAGGTTTTATCCTGAATTCTAGCTCCTGGCTTCTGACTCCTGTTGTATAATGGTTGATAAATAGCAATAGCTTTGAAATCGAGCAGTATTTAAACATTTGAAGCAGCACCGATTGTTGATCTTAAGGAGTTGTAGTTGCACCTAAAATCGTTGACGTTGCGTGGATTCAAATCATTTGCAGAACGAACGGTCCTACGGTTTGAAACCGGCGTCACCGCGATCGTCGGTCCGAACGGGAGCGGCAAGAGCAACATCAGCGATGCCGTCATCTGGGTGCTCGGCGAGCAAAGCCCGCGCTCTTTAAGAAGCGGCTCAATGGATGATGTCATCTTTGCCGGAAGCTCCGCGCGCGCAGCGCTCGGTATGTCCGAAGTTTCGCTAACCTTGAGCAACACCGACGGGCTTCTTCCAATCGAGTTCACCGAAGTCACGATTACGCGTCGCCTCTACCGCTCGGGTGAAAGCGACTACTATATCAATAACTCGCCGTGCCGGCTCCTTGATATTCAGGAATTGCTGTCCGATTCAGGCCTGGGCAAAGGACTTTACTCGATAATAGGCCAGGGGCGATTAGAAGAGACCCTGAACAGCAAGCCGGATGATAAACGCCTCCTAATTGAGGAGGCCGCCGGTATCCTCAAACACAAGAAGCGCAAGGAAAAAGCCTTGAAGAAACTGGGATCGATGGATGCAAACCTCCAGAGGGCCAAAGATATCGCCCAGGAAATCGGTCGCCAGTTGAAACCCTTAAAAAACCAGGCCAACAAGGCCCAGGAATATCTTGCCTTAAACAGCAAGCTGCGCTCACTCGAAATAGGGCTAGCCATTATCGACCTCAACGAGCTGCAAGACGATTGGGAAACCGCAGTATCCCATGAAGCTAACCTAAAAGAGCAGCTCATGCAGCTAAAAGAAGACCTTACAGCCGAGCACACAAAAGCCGAGAAACTGCAACTCGAGTTTGAGACCAAGAATTTTTACTCGGGCGATATTAGCGAGAAACGACGCAAGCTCCAATCCGACGAGGAGAAAATTCGCTCTAACGTAAACCTCCTGGATGAAAAAGCCAAGAACATCGATCAAAGAATAGGGGAGATCAGGCATACCATCTCCCAAAGCGAGCAGCGAAAACACAGCCTCATCGATCAGCAACGCTGGCTCGAGAAGCAGAAAGCGGCGCTGTCCTCCGAGATCGATAAGAACTCCTCAATCCTGATCGAGTTAAAAGGCAAGGTTGAAGATGTTTATAAAAAGCGGCAGGATATCGAGGAATCCATAGCCGGGCTTAAAGCAAAAGTCCAAGCCGAAGCCCGTATGTCCGATAGCTACCAGCACGGGGTAAACGAGCTGCAGCTTTCCATCCATACCGCCGAAAACCAGCTCATCTTCCTGAAAAACGAGCTTGGTTTGCTGGTAAAACGCAAGACCGATCTCTATCAGCGCATCGAGCAAAAGAAGCGTGACACCGAGGTCACGGGCATCGAGATAACGCGGCTCGAGTTTCAATTCAACGAACTTACCATGGTCATCGACCAGCTTAAGGCCGAACTCGAAACTAAACGTATGGCCGAGGGTGAACTCAGACAGGAACTCGCCGGTTTAAAGGCCAGGATAAAAGCCCTCGAAGATATCATAGGCTCATTCCCGACGCTCAACGATGTCGCCGAATCGCTCGGTTCAATCGACATGCCTGAAGTTATCGGGCTTCTCAAGGATGCCATCCAAGTCCGACCCGAGTATGAGCGCGCAATCGAAGCCGTTCTCGGCGGGGATATTTTCTGCGTTGTGCTCGAAAACTCAGACAGTTTGAAAAAGCTTGTGAGCGCTAAAGATGTGGAATCGTTAAGCCTCACATCCTTTATTGCAAGCGACCGTGCGCGTTTTAAACTCCCCACAAACAGGCTACCCATGGCGACCTGGGCGCTTGATGTCATAACATATCCAAGCGAGTTCAAATACGCCGTCAGCGCTCTTTTAAGTCACGTCTACATCGTTCCGGATTTTCATACGGCGCTCACCCTGCAAGAGCGAACCGAGGGCGAGATCCTGGTTACGGGCGATGGCGAGGTGGTTCTTCCTAACGGAAAAATAATCTTCGGTGCCGCCAGTGAGGCCATCGGTATCCTTGGATACCAGCGGGAACTCGATGACATGAACGCAGTCATCGCCGATGTGGAAAAAAAGATCAAAACCACCGAGGCCGCACAGGACGAAATACGGCAAAAACTCGATCGGTTTACAACCCAAAAGGACGACATCTGGGCTAGTCTCCAAACGAAGAAAGTCGATAAATCGAACCTTAAGCAGTCGCTCGATGATGCCGAGCCCGAAGTAGCAAAGCTCACCGATCAGGAAAAAGCCCTTCGCACCAAAGTCAACTCGCTTGAGAAAAGGTTTAAAGAAGAGAGCGAAAGTATCCTGCGCCTGCGTCAGGAATACAAGGTTCAGAAGGACAAGCTAGCGGCGTTGCAGTTTACGTTTGATGATTCAACAAAATCACGCGAGTCTTATCTAGAGGAAGAGTCCCGTCTAAAAGTTGAGCTTGGTAAAGTAAAGGTCGATATCGAGTCCCTAAACGAGCGAATTTCGCATAACGCCCGACGAATTCCCGGCATAAACAAGGAACTCAATAACTTCGATATCCAGATGGAAAAGGAGAGGGAGTTTCTCGATTATTTGGTAAAACTCCACGCACATATCGCGCCTCTTAGGTCGGCGTTTAAGCAGGTTTTAGAATCGGTCATCTTCAGGCACGACCAGATCAGCGAGATGACCCTTTTTGAAGAAGGATCGCTCGAAGACCTGCGCCAAGACCTGCGGCAGAGCCAGCTTGATGCAAACAAGACCAGCGATCGCGTCGAAAACACTATCCGACAACTTCATGAAGTCGAAGTTAAAAAGGCGCAGCTTGAATTAAAAGTAACGTCAGCGGTTCAAAAAGTCGTTGATGAATACGATGTACCCCTCGAAAAAGCCCTCGAAAAGGGATTGGCCGTTGAGGGGGAGGAGGCCGAAGCAGAGGCATCCGCCCTGCGCCGCAGAATCGCCGTGCTTGGCCCGGTCAACCCGATAGCCGTCGAAGAGTATACCCAGCTCGAAGACCGCCACAAGCTCTTTATGGAGCAAATCGAAGATCTGCAGCGAAGCAAACGCGCGCTTCTTCGGGTAATAAGCGCCATCGAGCAAAAGATGAAAACCCGCTTCGTCGAAACCTTCGAGAAGGTAAACGAGAGCTTCCAGGCGGTCGCCGCATCCCTATTCCCCGGAGGTCACGCCGAACTCATCCTAACAGACCCCGACGACACCCAAAACAGCGGAGTCGATATCATCGCCCAACCCGGCGGAAAGAAGCTACAACGCCTCTCGCTCCTCTCCGGCGGAGAAAAATCCCTTGTAGCGCTGGCATTCTCATTTGCCCTCTACCAGACAAAACCAAGTCCGTTCTACATCCTCGACGAAGTCGAAGCCGCCCTCGACGACGTCAACCTACAACGTTTCATCGCACTTCTTAACCGAATAAAACTGGACAGCCAGATTCTCATCATCACCCACCAGCGCCGCACCATGGAAGTGGCCGATTCCCTCTACGGAGTCTCCATGCAAGCCGACGGCGTCTCTCGCCTCATCTCCCAAAAGTTCAGCGAAGTAACCGTAGGAATGGTATAAAAACAGTTAATTGGTGAATCGGTGAATAGTGAATCAGTGAATAGGAAAAACTGGTGAACCGGTGAATAGTGAATCGGTGAATAGGATGTGGGTAGAGAAAGCGGGTAACGGCGAGTAGCGAATGGCGATTAATTGTCATTCTGAGCGATAGCGAAGAATCTCGGGTGCACTACGAATGATTGTCACCTATGAGCGTCTAGGCGTAGCTAAACTACGGTAAGAAGATGGTTTTCCTCTGAACCCACATGCTAACTCTCATCCCATCCACCCATTCACCTCGCAATCAGCGTGAGCGAAAAGGGCTAATGTGGTATCATCATGTATCGAAGATTCACATCGCACAATATAAGGCATGATCAAATCTTAACGAGGTGTTATAGCATGCATTGGTTTAGGCGCCAGAAACCGGAGGACTACGAAGAAATAGAAGCCGCCGAAGAAGAAAAAGCAGAAGAAGCGACCGAGGAGGACGCCGAAGAGAATATCGAGGATATATTTGAGGAAACCGGGGAAGAGCAAAAGGTATCCTGGTTAGCCCGGCTTAAAAGCGGTCTCTCGAAAAGCCGCGAGAATATCGTCGGGCAAATCAGCGGATTGCTGTCGCGCAGCGGCAGCATTGATGAAGAGCTTTGGGATGACATAGAGGCGATACTTATCCAGGCGGACATCGGTATGCAATCCACTATGCACATTATCGATAACCTGCGCGATAGGGTCGACCGCGATCGGATAAAAGACCCCAACCTGATACTAGACCTCCTTAAGGATGAGCTTGTTTACATCCTGCAACAGAACGCCCCGCAAACCGAACACGACCACGCCGATCGCATAATTTACCTAATCGTCGGCGTCAACGGTACCGGCAAAACCACGACTATCGCCAAGCTTGCCAGGAGTTTTACAAAGTCCGGTAAGTCGGTGCTTCTCGGTGCCGCAGACACCTTTAGGGCCGCTGCGGTCGAGCAGCTCGACATATGGGCTAAACGTCTGAAAGTAGATATAGTAAAGCACGAGCGCGGCGCCGACCCGGCCGCCGTCGTCTACGATGCAATTCACGCGGCCAGCGCCAGGCGAACCGAGATTCTTTTAATCGATACCGCAGGCAGGCTCCACACCTACGTCAACTTAATGGAAGAGCTGAAAAAGATCAAGCGCATAGCCGAGCGCGAAAAAGGAGACGCCGAGCTTGAGACACTGCTGGTAATTGACGCAACCACCGGCCAAAACGGTATCGCTCAGGCCCGTCTCTTCGATGAGGCCCTTAAGATCGACGGCATCGTCCTGACAAAACTCGACGGCACAGCCAAAGGCGGTATCATCCTGGCTATCCAAGAGGAATTAAATATCCCCGTCCGCTATGTCGGTGTAGGCGAGGGTATGGACGACCTCCAGCAGTTTAAACCCGATGAGTTCGTCAAAGCCCTTGTCGGAGAATAACTACTATCCCACCGCCTAAACAATTAAAGAAAGCAGAGTTCAGTCCGATAATTACCATTAACGATGCTACCGCACTTAAAACCACATTAAGCGGTAGCATCAGTAATTAACAGTAATTATTAAAGCATTACTTGGAGGACCGGACATGAAACTTGGCTTTCTTTTTGCGCTTGGGATGATAATTATCTTAAGCATTGCGATTCGCAAGCGGCGCGACCAAATCCCCGGTGCGCAAAAACTCAACCAGCACCAGATAAAAGCACAGGAATTCGTCACGCACGGTGATTTCCACCAGGCAAAAGACGAGATAGAACAATCCGTCCAAAACGACCCCGAGAACGGGTTAAACTACTACGCGCTCGGCGTCATTCACTATAACCTCAAGCAGTTCAATAAGGCCTTAAAGAACCTTAAACAAGCCATCTTTATCGATAGGGACAATTGGGATGGGTGGTTTTTAATCGGCCGTATTTACCTTGAGCGCTATGACTACGACAAGGCCACAAAATACTTTAATAAGGCGATTCAACTTAACCCGGCGATGTCAAAAGCCCGCTTCGGTTTAGCGTCGATACTATTCGATCGCGGCCAGCTTAAGGAAGCGTCCGACCAGTATAACAGCATCATCGAGTTCGACCCGATGAACGCAAACGCGCACTACAATCTCGGCTCTTGCTTCCTCGAGCAGGAGATGTTTAAAGAAGCGATAAAAGAGCACGAGCTGGCAGCCGGGCTCGATCACGACAACGCGTACGCCCATTATTGGGTCGGGTACTCATACATCCAGCTTAACGATCGCAAGCGGGCGGCCGAGGCATTCGCAAAGTCGCTCGAGCGCGGCTACGACGGCGCAGCCGATGCGCTTAAAGATTTAATTTAGGACATTATTCTAAGAAATTATTTTTACGATACGGTTTCATCAGTTAGATAGACGCTCACATCCCAAGAAACGGTGGTCGCCCGACCGCCGTTTCTTTTTGCTCTATACGCCCATCCCAAACCCATCCCAAATTGCGCTATAATCATCTCATACTCATACCAGGAAATATTATTTCTAAAATATCGCGGTGAATGGCTTGTTTCTTCGAATTATCATAGACGCCTATAAACTCTTCGATCGCCGCTGGCTAATGATTATTGCCGCAGGCATCCTATCGGTCGGTATCGCCGATATTATCAGCCTCGTCTCGGCAGCATTACTGCATCTTCCTACGGTGGCCATGATGGGACCGGATGGAAAGCCCTTTAGTTTTAACTACAGCGTGTTTATCGACCTGCTCGTATTCTTCGTCGCCAACGTCTGGCTTGAGGGCTTTGTAGCGCTCATCGCTCTATCCGAAATAGGAGGCTGGACGGCTAAGTTCTTTGAAATGGCGTACAAAACAACAAGTATTTATCCAAGGGTTCTGGCCGCAAACTTCGTAGCGCAATTGATCATGTACGGAAGCCTGGTCCTGGCGTACGCGGCCCTGTCCCTTAACTTTATCGGTTTTCTCTTCGTAATCCCGGCGTTTCTCTTTGCGGTATGGTTCTCGCTTGTTTCGCCGGTCATCGTTGTCGACAGAACACGCCGCATCCGCGACGTCCTGCTTCGCAGCAGGTACTTGGTGCACGGTTACTTCTTTACGGTACTGCTCACCATGTTTATCGGGCTTGTCCCACCGCTTGTAACGCCCGACATTCAGAGCGGCAACCTCTTTTTCTGGCCCGCGATGACCTTCATCCATATTGCGACATCCATCATAGTATCGCTCGTCACGGTCGCCACATACCTAAACTTGAGGGCTGCAAAGGGAGCAAGCCCGAGCCCGGTTATCGAAGAACTGACAGATGCGCCTCCTGAGGATACGGCCGAGGAACCCGTCGATTCCAACAGCTAGCAGCACCAGACCTGCTTAATTTGCCCGCAAACTGCGGCCTGGCGCAGCTTGACAGTATAGATTACCTGGTATAATATTTACAAGGCTGGGAATATATTCCCAGTCAAATTTTATTATGTAAAAAGTAGTGAAGAATAGTGTTCGATAACCTGTCAAGCAGGCTACAAGATATATTTAGCAAATTAAAATCACGCGGTAAGCTTACCGAGAAAGACGTCGACGTCGCCATGCGCGAGGTCCGCCTTGCATTGCTGGAAGCCGATGTCAACTACAAAGTGGTCAAAGACTTTATCGCTAAAGTCAAAGAGCGCTCCATCGGTGTCGAGGTGCTTGAGAGCCTGACCCCGGCGCAGCAGGTTATCAAGATCGTCAACGAAGAGCTCACCGCGCTTATGGGCTCTACTGAGAGCAAGCTCAGCTTTGCCCCCAGGCCGCCGACAGTAATCATGCTGGTGGGCCTGCAGGGCTCGGGTAAAACGACGACTGCGGCAAAACTAGCGCACCACCTGAGGTCGACCGGTAGAAGGCCGTTTCTTATCGGTGCCGATGTGTATCGCCCGGCCGCTATCGACCAGTTAAAGACCTTAGCAGACGAGAATAATATCCCGTTCTACAGCGACGATCCAAAGACGCCGCCGCTCACGATTGCACGCGCCGGCATTAAGGCCGCCAACCAGAACGGGTCGGACATAGTTATAATAGATACCGCGGGCCGCCTGCATATCGATGAACAGATGATGCACGAACTCGAGGAGATCAAGGCCGAACTTAAGCCCCATCAGATTCTGCTCGTTGTGGATGCCATGACCGGCCAGGATGCCGTTAACGTAGCGCAATCGTTCCGCGAGAAGCTCGATTTCGACGGTATCGTTATGACCAAGCTCGACGGCGATGCGCGCGGTGGCGCCGCCCTCTCCGTCAAAGCGGTAACCGGAAAGCCGATCAAACTCGTCAGCGTCGGCGAGAAAATGGACAGCCTCGAGCCGTTCCATCCAGACCGCATGGCCTCCCGAATCCTTGGTATGGGCGATATCCTTACCCTCATCGAAAGGGCACAGGCCACGGTCGATGAGAAAAAGGCCCGCGAGATGGAAGAGAAGCTGCGCAAGGCCGAATTCACGTTCGAGGACTTCCTCGGGCAGATGGAGCAGATGCAGCAGATGGGCCCGATCAACCAGCTTATCAAGATGATCCCTGGTATGGGAAAGCTGCCGAAGGATATCCAGGTAAGCGATAAAGATATGGCCAGGATAAAGGCGATCATCCAGTCGATGACAAGCGACGAGCGCCGCAACCCTAACCTTATCAATGGAAGCCGGCGCGAGCGCATCGCAAGGGGAAGCGGTACCGATACGCATGAGGTAAACCAGTTGCTTAAGCAGTTCAACCAAACAAAGAAAATGCTTAAGCAGTTTGGGAGCATGCAGGGCAAAATGAAAATGCCCAAAGGCGGCTTCGGCGGCGGGTTCCCGTTCTTTGGATAAGATAGACCGGTTGGGTAATACGAGCAGCTGAACCTGCTTTTACCAGGTTTAAAGATAGTTGTTTATGGCAATAGCAAAGGAGGTGACAATTTGGCGGTAAAAATTCGTCTTTCTCGTGTAGGTGGCAAGAAAAATCCTCATTACAGGGTTGTAGTAGCAGATTCAAGGGCGCCGAGGGATGGCAGGTTCATCGAGATCATAGGTAGATATAATCCTCAGACCGACCCTTCGACTATCGAAATCGATAACGAAAAGGCCTCTGCGTGGTTAAAAAATGGTGCGCAGCCGACCGAGCAGGTTAAAAATTTACTAAAAATCGCTGGTGTTCTTGGGTAGATAAGTAGTAGCATGCAGGGGGTATCCTAGTGAAAGAGCTGTTAGAGCTGCTGGCTAAAGCTGTTGTGGACGAGCCGGACAAAGTGAACGTTACTGTCGTTGAAGGCGAGAAATCAATTATCTTGCAGTTGCATGTTGCGCCCGATGACATCGGCAAAGTAATTGGCAAGCAGGGTCGGATTGCCAAGGCAATACGAACGATAGTCAAGTCGTCCGCTATCAAAGAGGGCAAGAAGGCTATCGTCGAGATCATCGATTAGATCTCTTGGTTAAGATCACTGAGTAGATAGATACGGAGTTTGCCGAATGCAACCAAAGTACCTGGTTGTTGCTCATATAACTCGTCCCCGCGGATTAGGGGGCGAGGTTGATGCGTTGAGCTTGACCGATTTTCCCGAACGATTCATAGAGGGCTTGGTCTTGTATCCAAGCCCGCCGGTGCCCGGCATTCAAAGCCTGGTAATCGAAACAATTGAGCACAAACCAAAAGGCCTACAATTCAAATTCAAAGGTATCGACAGCAGGGAACAAGCCGAGAAAATATCCGGCAGAGACCTTGTGGTCCCCGTTGAAGAAGCAGCCGCACTACCCGAAGGCGAGTTCTGGGTGCACGACATCGTCGGCATGGAAGTCTACACCACCACCGGCGACCACCTCGGACACGTAACCGAAGTCCTCCGCACCGGAAGCAACGACGTCTATATCGTGGAGAACTCCAAAGAATACCTGATTCCCGCGATAAAAGAAGTCATCAAAACTATATCGGTCCCAGACCGCAAGATAACCATCGAGCCGATTCCGGGATTACTGGAATAAGGCTCTTTTGCTGTTGAGAAATTAGCTATTTAATAGTATTATTTTACAAGACAAAATGATTTGGGGATATGGCTCAGCTGGGAGAGCGCTGCGTTCGCAATGCAGAGGTCGGGGGTTCGAGTCCCCCTATCTCCACCAGATAGTCCTTATTCAAACTTTGGTTAAAGATACCGTCGAAAAGGTCAGTGAACTTTGTGTCGCTGACCTTTTTGTTTTTGAGTTTGAAGCCATAGTCATAACAAGATCGATTATCCGTAGTTATAATTACCTAAACCTCCTTCATCAAACCCAATCCCTTGAGATAATGTCCAAGCTGGCACTGAAGTAATAAAGACCAGCATGCGCCCAAAAACTAGGGTTAAGAGTAGCTTCTGCCTTGTTTGCTTTTGAAGCATTTATGTCACCTCTTATCGTAGTAACTACCATTAGAGGAACAATTAATTTGTCCAAAATCGGAAGGTTATTGCTCAATTAATGTGGCCGGGGACACCAGTGGGATTCAGACGCTTTATCATTTACTGTTTGACTGATATGCTTGTATAGAGTAGCATATAGGGCAAACACACGTTCGTTTTTATACCTATGGAATCACTTATTTCTGTATTAAAATATGAACATTATCGCTATTAAATTCAGCGATATAATAAAGTATTATTTGTCTGTGAAGGAGCAAGTATGGCGATAAATGCTGATAAGCCAACTAGATGGAAATCAGATATAGCCCAATCTGTTGATTGTTATAATGATTGGTTTATGAAATTCGCCCCAAAAGCATATAGGGATACAAGAGTAGAAACGACGCAGCAAGTTGAATCAGCGCTAGAAAAAACAAACAACTTAAAGGACATATCACCTAGTATGCTGCACGAGAATCCCTCTGTTTTACCGATACTTCGCATGTCAACGGCGCCACCCATAGCACGAGATAGGTTAATCGGCCTCGCTGGAATATCGCCCCATTTAGTAAAGTGCATGGAACTAGATTGTAAAATACCACCCAAAACGGAAGCCTCTAAAGTAAACGAGGAGCTTAAAAGAATCGGTGATGCAATAATGAAGTTGGCCGATAAAGATATTTTCACTTGGTTAGAAACCGAAAAGAGACCAGCTCAAGAAGAAATTAATCGCGCTGCGACCATAGTTGCTGATCGTCTTTGTGGGGCAGTTGCTGACCCGATAATAAGAAATGCACAGGAAAAACGGCAGTTAAGCCTCATAAAAGAGTGGCTGGAGCGAAGGGAATATACCTATATAAGCGCAGGCGAGGGTCTAAAGTTTAACGCCATGCAGCCCGGCACATTTGCGTTTCATTTAAATGTTCCTGTCAAACTTGAAGGTGGAGAAACTCAGATTAATATACCAATAGATGTTGCTGTTATGCCGCTTAGTTCTAAGCCTGGAGATTTGCCTCTTCTTATAGAAGCTAAATCTGCCGGTAATTTTACAAATGTCAACAAACGCCGAAAGGAAGAAGCGATTAAAGTCGCTCAATTACGGAGAAATTATGGAAAAGATGTGCGGTTTATATTATTCCTTTGTGGCTACTTCGATAGCGGTTATTTGGGATATGAGGCAGCAGAGGGTATAGATTGGGTTTGGGAACACCGGATAGATGATCTAGCAGAATTTGGAGTTTAGACATGGCAGCAATCGAACTGTTAGAATGTTCACGCTTAGAAATTCAAAATCGGCTGGATGCTTTAAAGAGCCAAGCTGAAAGAAACAAATTAGGGCAATTCGCAACGCCCACGGAGCTAGCGACAGAGATTTTAGAATATGCAAAAGACCTTTTGCCGGCGGATAACAAAATCCGCTTTTTAGATCCGGCTTTTGGCACAGGTTCATTTTATTCCGCGCTTTTAAGGACATTCCAATCGCAAAGAATTGAGAGCGCTGCTGGTTTTGAAATTGACCTCCAATATGCAAATGAAGCCATAGGATTATGGAATGAATCTTTATTGAGACTAAACATAGGTGACTTTACAAAGGCTGTACTGCCAGAAATCGATGAAGACAGGCCTAATCTAATCATTTGCAATCCACCGTATGTTAGGCACCATCACTTATCAAATCAAGAGAAGATAAGACTTCAGGCACTTACACGAATGGTTACTGGCATAAAACTGAATGGTCTATCTGGATATTATTGCTACTTCTTGCTCTTATCACATGCATGGATGCCGGAAAATGGTTTGGCCGGTTGGCTTATCCCGAGTGAATTCATGGATGTGAATTATGGCAGGGGAGTTAAAGAATATCTGCTTAATAAAGTTAGACTTATAAGAATTCATCGTTTTGATCCTAATGATGTTCAATTTGACGATGCGCTGGTTTCATCAGCAGTTGTATGGTTTGAAAAGACAAGCCCGAACTCGGGCCATCAAATTGAGTTTACATATGGCGGCACACTTAATAATCCTAGAATATGTAAAAAAATAACAGCAGAGGAATTAAGAAGAGCTAATAAGTGGACAAGGCTTGTATTTGATGTTGGTGGAGGAAGACCAGACAAAGATGAAATTAAATTATCTGATCTATTTTATGTCAAGCGTGGTATTGCCACAGGTTCAAACGAATTCTTCATGTTAGATTCAAAAAGAGTGGAAGAATACAGAATACCAGACGAATTCTTGATACCGATTTTGCCTAGTCCGCGGTTTCTTTCGGTTGATAGAATTCAGGCTGACCATATCGGCAATCCAATATTAGAGCAAAAACTGTTCTTGCTTTCGTGCGATTTGCCAGAGCATGAAGTTAAAGAAAAGTATCCCGCGCTTTGGCATTATTTGGAGTCTGGAAAAGAAAAAGAAATTAATAATCGGTATCTATGTATGCACAGGTCACCCTGGTATACACAAGAGAAACGGTCTGCATCGCCTTTTATTTGTACGTATATGGGACGTCATTTAGATAAGAGCAAGCCTTTCCGGTTTATCTTAAATCGCTCAAAAGCTATTGTCGCCAATTCCTACTTGGTGCTCTATCCGAAAGATTATCTGAGAGACGCTATTGAGAAAAATGACGCTTTGCTTGAGAAAATATGGGCGGAACTGAATAATATTAATGTCGATTCCATGATGGGAAATGGCAGGGTTTATGGTGGAGGTCTACATAAAATTGAGCCTAAGGAACTCGCTAATGTTTCTGCCGACGGCATCATCGAAGCAATTCCAGAGTTAGAAGCCTTATACGAAAAGCATCGAGAGGGGGCAAAGAACCTACAACTTCAACTTGATTGTTTTAGTTTTTGATAATAAACGGTGCCCGTTAAGGCCACCAGAGATACCTACAAAGGATGATTAATGAACAACTACCAACCGATACGAATTGTAATCATTTACTCTACCGTTCCAAGCGGCTGAAGCTCATCTGGCCCGGCCGGTGGCTGTGGGGCCGATAAGGAGCTAATGGCGCAAATCAATTCCCTGCAAGAAACCCTTGAGAAACTATTTGGCAACAAGGTTAAGTTTGCCGCATTCAATATCTTTTATGACGATACTGAAGAAATACGTGGGCTTATCGATCAGGTCGTGCGCGATGCGGTCGCACTACCGGTAGTATATATCGATGATGAGCTTGAGCTTAAAGGCTATGTGGACAAACCCACCGTTATTAAAATAATCGAGAGCAAGAACATTTGAAGTCTTTTGAAACCTCATCCATGAATAGACCGACCAACTGCCAGCCGGCCTATTAAGCGATAGATGGTTTCATTCCTGCTCCCCTTGGGCAAAGAAGAACTATCTTCCTTAAGTATTAGAGGTGTTTAATGTGAACAGTGGTATAAGGCTCGGCAGGATTTTTGGAATTGAGATAACGCTCGATTACAGCTGGTTTTTGATTTTCGCATTGATTACGTTTGCGCTTTCTTTTTCGCTATTCCCGCAACTCGTCCCGGGCTTAAGTACCGGGGCATATGTCTTAATCGGGTTTATCACATCGATATTATTTTTTGCATCGGTGCTCTTTCACGAGATCATGCACTCGGTTGTCGCCATTCGAAACGGTATTCAGGTCAGCGGCATACGGCTGCTGATCTTCGGCGGTGTCTCCCAACTTTCAGAGGAACCCGATACGCCGAGCGTCGAATTTAAAATGGCGCTTGCCGGTCCGCTGAGCAGCCTGGTTTTAGGGATGGCTTTTCTTGGAAGCTCGGTGCTCAGCCGACGTTTCGGGCTTCCGGCAACAGTCACCGCACCTGCATTTTACCTGGGATATATCAACGTCTTGCTGGGGGTATTTAATCTTCTCCCGGGATTCCCCCTGGATGGCGGACGCGTGTTGCGCTCTATTATCTGGTATTTCACGGGAAATCTAAGGCGCTCCACCAGCATAGCCGCAACGCTCGGCAGGGGAATCGCATATACGATGATCTTCATAGGGATAGCCGGTCCGTTTTTCACCAATAACCTCAGCCTGATATGGTTCATTCTTTTGGGATGGTATCTATTGCGGGCTGCGCAAGCCGAATATCAGCAAGTGCTCTACCATGAGGCCCTCGAAAACGTTAAAGTGAGTGAAATCATGACGCCCGACCCGGAGACAGTCAGCCCTGACGTCAGCGTACAAGGGCTGGTCGAGGAGCATTTCCTAAAACACAACTGGGTGGCCTATCCTGTGGTTGAAAACGGTACAGTCCAAGGGATGGTCACACTTAAAAGCGTGCAGAACCTGCCGAGGTCCGAATGGAACACCACCCGTGTCGGCGCCATCATGCGCCCGTTATCCTCAGATATCGTGACCCAACCCGATACGGAGGTCCTCGATATCCTGCAGAAACTCGCCACCAAGGCCGAAGGTCGTATGGTCGTCGTGCAGGATGGCCGGCTTGTCGGCATCCTTACCGGAACCGACGTAACAAGAGCGACCATACGGAGGCTCCACCTCAAAGAGCAAATGGGCAGACCCGCGGCATAACCCCAAGCAAGTAGATAGATTACTCGTGCTTATTGGAGAGCTGAACGATTATTGCGTTTAATACATCCAGGTCATCTATTTGGTTCTTAATGGCAGGATTTATATACAGCTCAGTCGCTTCGGCAAGTAAGCCTGCTTTGTTTTTTAAGTTCACCTTGCCCCAGTCGAGCATATCGGCTTTCTTCTTGCTAATCGTAATAGCCGCAGATTGGTCTACGCTGCTGTCCCCGGCATCGTTCATAAACGTGCCAAGTTCAACGACCTTTACTTTCTTAACACCGTCAATCTTAAACAGGGGAGGCATGATCCGGACTGCAGCAATTGATAGGCTGAACATAATAGCGTTCTCATCACGTGCGCTGTCATCAATGTAGAAGATGGTTACAAGGCCTGATCGCTTATTGATCGTGACCTCGCTGATACCGATGCCGGAACTATCCCCAACGATAGTTTTAAGCCGGGATTCTGAAAAATCGCTGATTTTCACAGCAGGCTTAGCGGGTTCCTGGTTTTTGTAATCAAGCCCAACAAGGCCTACCGCCGCAATGATTAAAACTAAGACAGCGATTCCTATAAACCAACGTGGCTCTTTAAGCCGGTTTGAACCGTTCATTTCTTCTCGCCTTGCGCTCGAACTTGCCTTGCGCACAACCCTCTAAGGCCGGCCGCTATAATACGTTATACTTACCATATTATAACAGGTATTGCCAAGTCGGTTATTAACCGTAAACTTTAGTTCCGCAATCTGCACAGAATTTCGCTCCGGGGGCAGGGAGGGGGATTAAATCGCTAGTCCGCGGCCATCGGCCAAATAAGCCTCAAGCGTATCGATCAGGAACTCAATGAAATAATCGATATTTAACCACTCATCCTTAGCGGCAGAGTGCGAGTAAATATGTTTGGCGACATATGCGTCAAGTATAGTCTTTGCGAGGTTTCGCTCATACGCAAAGCCTTTGTAAATACGATATGTCTGCGGAGGTTCGTCACCGTTCGGTATGACGACACTCTCACAGCAATGGTAACGCCCCGATTTATCCAGATATACCTCATTCCAGTAATTCGGTTCGTTTTCCAGTCTCTCAAGACTGACCCCAAACCGTATTTGCATTACATCGGGCATCTCGATGACCGGCCGGTAGGTGGTAGTACCTTCAAAAAAGCTATACCTGCGGCGATGAGTAGGCGTGAGCACAAACTTTTGAGGTACTACATCGGGGGCTTTGGATGCAAACTCCCTGAGGATATCGATGACTTTGGGAATTACGGCGTTTATAAACTCTTTCTTTTCAGCCTGCAGCTTCTTTGCTTTTTCCTGCTGTTCTGTTTTTCGCCTTTCGAAAGCATCGATATCTTCGAAGTACCCCATAGTTAACCCTCTTGAACGCATATGTAATGGATATAGGATGTATCGTCAAATACATCCTAGAATATAAGGATTAGGGGGTTATTAGCGATAGTTAAAATCAGTTAAGAAACACCTGGGGTTGTGCGACCGCACGGTTTTTACCTGCTTCAGCCGGAGACGCATTGTCTCGCCCGCTCGGCGGCCAACTTTTTCTGGTCCTTTTTCAAGTGGCAGCTTTTATATTTCTTTCCGCTGCCGCACCAGCACGACTCATTTCTTC
>Ga0210015_1000474_pt1 | contig 41367 bp, 37 predicted proteins | sample CryGeymeta201522_FD_185471 | JGI IMG/M metagenome (GOLD analysis project Ga0210015, IMG submission 185471) | Groundwater microbial communities from Crystal Geyser aquifers in Utah, USA - Crystal Geyser metaG 2015-22 (SPAdes) (version 2) | ecosystem: Environmental > Aquatic > Deep subsurface >...
AAGGACGCTGTCCGACCGAAGCAACACTGTCTTCAGGTGAGGCAGTCAACAATATACAAACAGAGATTATAAGTAAATCCGGAGTCCGAAAACCGATAAGCATCAATACTGTGCCCCTCAGAGATAATAAAGGAACTATTATCGGCGCGGTTGAAACGTTTAGAGATCTCTCGGAAATGGAAAGCCTCAGAAAGGAGATTTCACGGGACTATACCTATGAGGATATTGTTGGCCGGGACGAAAGGATCAAGGAAATCCTTGCCCTGCTTCCGGACGTTGCCGAAAGCGACAGTCCCGTTCTTATAACTGGACCGACGGGCTCGGGAAAGGAGCTTTTCGCAAGGGCAATACACAATCTAAGTAATCGAAAGGACGGCCCCTTCGTTGCAGTAAACTGTGCCGCCCTTCCGGATACGCTATTGGAGTCTGAGCTTTTTGGTCATGCCAAGGGAGCCTTTACAGGTGCTCTCACGAGCAAACCCGGGCGTTTCATGCTTGCTCACAAAGGGACTATATTCCTGGATGAGATAGGGAGCACCACTGCGGCATTTCAGGCTGATCTCCTCCGTGTCCTCGATACAGGTGAATTCATTCCCCTCGGAGATACGAGAACACTTAAGGCCGATTTCAGGATAGTTGCCGCAGCGAACCAGGATATAAAGAAGATGGCTATGAATGGGCAATTTAGACAGGATTTGTATTATCGCCTTAATGTCGCCGGCATAGTTCTCCCCTCGCTGCAGGAAAGAAAGGAAGACATTCCACTTCTCATCAATCATTTCATAGGGAAATTCAATCTTATAAAGAAGAAGTCTGTAAAGGGAATTTCAAGCGAAGCGCTTTCTTTTTTGATGCATCACTCTTTTCCCGGCAATATCCGAGAGCTCCAAAATATTATCGAGTACGCTTTTATTCGCTGCAAAGGCGATGTGATAGGAATGGCGCATCTTTCCCATGATCTATTCGAGGATATGGACGAGCAGTCAGGCGACTCCATTATGAAACAATCCTCCCATCGGGAACTGGAACTTCAGAAGCTCACCGCCGCCCTGGAGAGAAATAAGTGGAACAGGGATAAGGTAGCAAAGGAATTAGGAATTGGTCGTACTACCCTATGGCGAAAGATGAGGCGATTGGGATTGCTTAAGAAATAGAGGGGCATTCATTTCTCCGGCTTTGCCGTTGGAACTTTTTGTTTCATCTTCCAGTAGCTGAAACAGATGCCTTCACTGCCGCAATTTCTTCCCCGTCTCATTACCTAATGAATTCTATATGTTTTAGTGAAATATTTTTTGAAATCCGGTCGGCATACCTCTTGCTATTGCTAGAAACCATATGAATCGGACTCAATGATGAAAGGCTTATATGGGTGCAGTCCACCTGGCGGTTTATGAAACAGATCTTTCCTTTACTGGGAGGCGGAGTTCTAGTGGCTGGTTTAATGCTTGGCAGACCCGGCCATGAGGCATTGATAACCGAGCACTATATTGAGGGCCTTGTTGGAGGCAATTCTCTGTGGGCGAATCCCAAATTCGGTAGAATGCGCGATGTACTCGTTTTTTTATTTTACTGCAGCCCTCTTCGGGCGCAGTTATTGATTAGCTTTAAGGATGGCATAGAATTTCATGCAACACAATAATAGGGATAACGAAGTTGATTCTGGCAAAATGGAGAAGGAGCTTCCTCTCCACCAGCATAACCACTCCATCTCCGCCCATTCGCTTGATGAGGGAGACGATATGGGATCCCGTCTTCTTATCGCAATAGGTTTGAACCTCATCATCCCGATCGCTCAGGTCATAGGAGGCGTATATGCGCAGAGCATGGCACTAATATCTGATGCCACTCACAATTTCAGTGACTTCGCTGCCCTTCTAATCGCCTATTTTGCCTTCATCATAAGCAAGAAGGGTGCCTCCACCAGGAACACTTTCGGATACAAGCGGGCCGAGATCCTTGGGGCTGTTATAAATGTTGCGCTCCTTACCGCTGCCGCGGCATTTATACTTTACGAGGCTTCACAGCGCATCCTTCATCCCGAGCCTGTTCTGGGCAGAATAGTGATCTATCTGGCCATAGTGGGCCTGGTGGGCAACGGTCTATCCGCATGGCTGCTCCATAGGGATTCGAAGCACAGTCTTAATATGAGGGGCGCCTTTCTCCACATGGTCGGAGACATGCTCACCTCTCTGCTGGTACTTATCAACGGAATTATCCTGATCATAAGACCGTGGTATTGGATTGATCCACTGCTCTCCTTCCTTATAGTGATCTTCATACTGAAAAACTGCTGGTCCATCATCAAGGAGGCGACAAGCATATTGATGAACGCAACCCCCAAAGACCTCGATCTGGAGAAGATAAGAGCAAAGCTGGAGGGTATCGCTGGGGTATGCGGAATACATTATCTCCACGCATGGAACGTCAGTGCGTCGAGCATCGCCTTCTCCTGCCATGTGGAGGTAGCGGATCAACCATTGAGCGGAACTGAGGCCATAGCCGAAAGCATCCGGCATGTATTGCTCCACGACTTCGGCATTGATCACCCCATTCTTCAGTTTGAAACTGCTAAGTGTGGGAACGGCGGGGTGCTCTGCGAGTTGTCTTGCGGCAAGCACGAGCGATAAGAAGTGGAGAGGTATATATGCTTCAAAGGTTGCAGAAATTATCAAAGGCAATAGAGTCAAATCTCATCTTTCTTATAATTGTCTCGATATTGGCCGGCGTTGCGTTCGGATGGTTTTTCCCTTCCAAGTCGGCCACCCTCAAGAATTATACTAAAGTCGCGCTTTTTATCATGCTTTATCCCATTATGATAGGCTTAAGAATAGAAGAGATAGGTAAAGCAGTATCTAATCTTAAATTGATAACCTTTTCTATGCTTTTTAATTTCATATTTTCTCCCCTTCTGGCGGCTGGGCTTGCCTACGTGTTCTTGCATGACCGCCCCGATTTCGCGGTGGGACTTATCCTGACAGGCACTGTGCCCTGCGCCGGCATGGTAGCGGCATGGACAGGGTACGCGAAGGGAAACGTGGCGCTCGCGATGGTGATCGTTTCGCTTAGCCTGCTTGTAAGCATAGTGATGGTTCCTGTCTGGATGCCCGTCCTTGCGGGGGTCTATGTGCAACTGGACGCTTGGGGCATGTTCAAGGATATCCTTATTACCGTTGTGATACCCCTCATCCTTGGAGATCTCACAAGACGTCTGATAGTGCGGCTTAAAGGCCCGGAGACATTTAAACAGATAAAACCAATACTACCAGGCGTGTCCATGCTGGGCATGTATATCATCGTATTTGTCTCAATGGCGCTTGAGGCGGAAAACGTGGTCAGACACCCTCAATATTTCCTCATCGTGCTTGCCCCGCTTGCCCTATTGTACGCGATCATGTTCCTTGCCTCCGTGACATTTTCCAGACTTGCGGGGTTTTCCTATGAGGATATGATTGCTTTTTCCTATGGTGTTGCGGGAAAAAATATCGCCATAGCCCTTGCGCTCGCGACCGTATTCTTCAGTCCTATGACTGTCCTTGTTCTCGCCATTAAGCCAATTATACAGATAGGCTTTATGGTCACCTTCCTCCGGATTTCGCCCTGGCTGAAGGCACGGGCCTTTATTTCTAAGGATGTGCTGGACAAGGGTACCGGCGGAGGCGTGCGGCCATCATCATAAAGAGAATTAGCTCCGGGAGTTATGCCGAGGTATGAACAAGAAAACCGATAGGAGGTCAATATACGAATATGAGCGATAAAAACTTTACCAGGGATTTCTCCCCCGCATGGTTCGCATCGGTAATGGGTACGGGAATTCTTGCATCAACAAGTATGTCTTATGCTACGCTGATACCTGTCCTTGGGACCCTGGCTTCAGCTCTCTGGGTGTTTAACACGGCATTGTTCCTGTTACTGCTTTTTTTCTGGCTCATGCGATGGCTTAGATACCCTCAGAACGCCATTAAGGACCTGGGGCACCCTGTTAATTCACAATTCTACCCCACTATGCCCATAGGATTTATCGTGGTGGCGGGAAATTTCCTTCAGATCGGGAAGAATTATCTGCCCTCTTCCTTCATACTAGCCGTGGCGAGCGTTTTTTGGGTAATCGGTTCAATGGTTACACTTCTCTTCGCGTTTATCTTGACCTATCGCTTTTTTATAGGAAGCGCCATGAAGCCTGAGCAAATAAATCCAAGCTGGTTTATCCCTCCAGTTGCCCTTATTATCCTTCCTCTGATAGGCGGCCAGATTATGCAGCAGTGGCCGGCAGCATGGCAGGAGCCGATTGTGGTTTTCAATTTCATTTGCTGGTCTTCAGGCTTTTTTCTCTATCTCTTCCTATCGGCTATAGCTCTCTTTCGGCTTATCATACACGATCCACTGCCCCCGCAATTGCTTCCCACCCTTTGGATCAACTTGGGACCTATAGGGGCCGGGGTTATGGCTCTGCTTGTGATGGCTAAGAGTTCATCTGCTATCATTCAGTTGCCGCTATCAAGCATCAATGCGTTTGGTTTTATATGGTGGGCGTTTGGAATATGGTGGTTTGTGATGTCCGCAATAATGACGATTCGCTATATCAGTTGCGGAACGCTGCCTTATGCCATGTCCTGGTGGGCCTTTATCTTCCCCTTAGGAGCCTATGTCGGGGCCTCTTACATGCTCTACACAGTCTATGCAATGAAGAGTATCTACTGGATTGGGTTCGCTCTCTACATTGTGCTGCTTTTTATGTGGATTATTACTGCCTGGAAAACATTGCTGAGTCTGACAAGAGGAGGTCCTGTTGCACCTGTGAAAAGCTGATACGGCAAGGACTAAGGCCGGAGGAGATCCACATGAATATTATTTGTGTTTCAGGAAGCCCAAGAAGGAACAGCAACACCGATTACCTGCTTAAGGAGGCATTGTCTGTGACGGGCGGAGAATTGATCAAGGTTACTGATTATGACTTCTCCCCGTGCCGCTCGTGTTGGAAGTGTGTGAGATCGGGTAAATGCGCCATTGATGATGATATGAGCAAGATGCTCGTGCCCATGCTCCTTAAAGCCGATGTTATTGTTCTGGGTACACCGGTCTATTTCAACAATGTTTCCGCTCAGCTCAAGGCCTTTATGGATCGGACCTGGTGTATTAAAGGAGGGCTCAGAAATAAGATAGGAGGAGCTGTTGTAGCAGGAAGGAAAGACGGTGCCGAAGGAGCCATCACGGCGATAAACGCCTTCTTCCTGAAGCACGAAATGATTCCCGCCAACAGGGGAGTCCACGGAAGAGCATTCGGCCAGGGAGAAATGATTCATGACCCCGAGGCTGTAGAATCGGCCAGGAAGCTGGGAGAACGAATCATTGAACTTGCAGACGTTCTAGGGCTATCGCCTAAAGGCTCATGACAGGAGGCTTACATCGCCCCCGCGCGTGAAAATTCTCCCTCCCGCCGGCCGGTGGAGGGAGATGTATTTTCGAGGCAACGCGCCTTGGGGTCATTTTATTCGGTATTTCTTGAGCTTGTATCTGAGCATCCTCTCGCTCAGACCCAGGATAGAAGCAGCTTGAGTCTGATTGCCTCCCGCCGCATCGAGCGCCTCTTTTACCAGGCTGAACTCCAGGCTATCCAGTCTTTTCTTAAGACTCACCTCTCCGGCAATTTCGGAAGAAGCCAGCCACTCAAATTTATTCCCCTGGAACGGCAGGTCTTCACTTGAGATCGCAGGGCCTCTTGAAATCACAACCGCACGTTCTATTATATTTTCCAGTTCACGAACATTACCCGGATAATCATATTTAAGGAGAATATTTTTGGCTTCTTTGGTGACCCCTTCGATTTTCTTGTGGTTTTCTGCTGAAAATACTTTGACAAAACCCACATTCCACACCCCTTTTAAGTTGTGTCGGGTAAATTTATTTGGATCAGGGAAGGGGGTTGGGAGGTTACAAAGATTTCCTCTGTAAGGCCGAGTGCCTTGATATAGTTGCGCTGAACGGAGGAGAGAGGTTTCTTCAGGATTCGGGACTGCCCGGAGCTTAGGATCAGGACGTTGCGGAACTTGGTGGTCATCATATATGAAGTGGGCCGGTTGGTCTTGCGGCGATCCAAGCCCTCGAGGGTGGAGTTGGTTTTTTCGAGGTACTGACGCATCTGGCGCTGCATGAGATTCCAGATCAGGAGCGAGAGGAGCAGTATCATGCCGAGGGCTTCGATGCGCTCCGGTTTTTTCAAGAAGAGGTCGTTTACGATCAGCGGGTCTTTGAGGAAGCTGAAGTTACGCTCGATTCCGTCCTGAGCCTTGTAGGTTCGCAAGAGTTCTTCGGCACTCTGAGCGTCGGGGCCCTGGCTGGGACGGTTGGACAGAAGGATGAAGCAGCCGGCCTCGGTGCGTTTTTGTTCGATGAACTCCTGCCGCTCGAGGATATCGGTCTGGACACGCCAACTGCGTTTGGCAATCGAACGCTTACCGTCTTTGCCGGGCCTGCCGGGGGCGTAGGTGATCTGTTCTTCGACCCTGGTTTCCAGGCTGTGGTAGGGCGTGGACAGAGAGCGCAGATAGGCGCATTCGGCATCGGCATCGGCGAGGCAGAAGAAGGCGTTTTTCCTTCTTTTGGTGAGGGTGTCGATCAAGTCTTTGCGACCTTTGGCAATTTCTTTATCGATGCGTTTCTGGCGTCGCTTGTCGTGGGCGCTTGAGTGGATGACGGTGGCGCGAAAGGATCGGCTATGGATCTGGATTTTGGTCTCGAAGGCCTTATAGGAGGCGCAGGGTCGCTTGGGAGTGGGGCTGGAGGCGGCCAGCACACCGATCTCCTGCCATTTATTGGTGCTGACGGCCTCGCTGATTGCTCGATCGGCTTCTTTATAGGTGTGGGGCAGCCTGGTGACGAAATAGAGGGCATTGGCGCCGGGGATATGGTCGAAACAGGCGAGATTGGCCTCTGTGACCATGGCCGAGTCGGCAACGTAGGTAAATGCCCCCTCCTCCAGGCCATGCTGGGCCAGATTGCTGCTGATGCGGGACAGGAGCTTATTGTTAAGGGTCTTGTCTGAGCTGTTGCCGTCATGGGTTTCGCCCAGGATGGGGATGTTGTGTTCGACGCAGAGCATGCTGAGCATGAACTGTTTGAGGTCGGGCCGATGATCCTTGCTGTAGCCGTAGGTCAGGTTGATGGTGCCCTCTGCCGAGGCTGAGTTGTAGTCGCCCCAGAGGCTGACCGAGGTGGAATCCCAATGGCCTGAACGGGTGTCGAGATCAAAGATGACGGCGGCCCGCCGCGCCACTTCGCTGAAGATCTTGCTCGCACCGGTGTCTTTGATCCGATCGAGCACCCGGCCGACGTTATGGTCGCCAAAGGCAGAGGGTTGAACGGATTGGCCCAGGAGGAGTTCGATATCATGCTCCAGAAAGAACTCCTCCAGGTGGTAGAGAGGGGATCGGCCGGAGAGGGTGTCCTGGATCATGCCGGCTACGATGAGACCGGGTTTGACGGCCATCTCGCCTCCCACCAGGTGGTTGATCAGTTCAACCAAGCCAAGGCTTTGGATGTAGGCCCTGATGATGGGATAATAGGCGACCTGATGGATGTCGAGCCGGCAAGCCTGTTTTAGTAGATTGTCGGTATTCATCGCAGCAGCCTCGGCAGTGCTTGAAGGGGGTAGACATAGATATCCTTGATCGGTGCCGTGGGCTGGGAAAAACCGTTTCGGGTGCGGCCAGTGGTCTGGCCCAAGCGACGCCAGTTCGCCGCACGGTAGCAGGTGCCCTGGAACCTGCGATCGACGAAGGTTTCTAGAAGCAGAATGGGGTGACCGTAGCGGAGCTGCCAATCCCGGCTGATCCGTCGGGCGATCATCCCCAGCACATGGCTTGCCAGGCAGGGGACCTGGACCCATGGAAGCACCAGGAATCTATGGTTGTTGGTCAACAGATGCAAATTACGGCGGCGCTGTGTGAGGTTCCAGCCAATATACTGATCCCGGGGCGCGCAACTCCAGGCAGCCGAACCGAAGAGAAGACAGGCGAGCGGGCGGCAACACCGGTCGGAAACAAGATAGGCCATGTTTTCCCCCACTGGTTGTGTGAAGCTCAGGTAGTGGTAGCGGGCCAACAGCCAGGCGAATAAAGCGGCATGCGCCGCTGAGGCAATATCTAGCAGTTGCAGCGGCTGAAGGGCTGCAAGGGGCTCCGTGATGGGGGTTGTATCGTGCTCAACCGGCTTGACCGGCAGGTGGCGGAAACGGTTGGGCGAAACCATCCGGGGAGCGGGTAGATCGATCATCCCCCGGTCAGCAAGCTTTCGCAGAAGGCTTCGGCAGGCAATGTCCTTGAGCTTCCCACTGCCGTTACACCAATTCCAGCGTTGGGCAAGTTCCCGGCTCACCCGGTATCGGCTCCATGATGGATTGTGTTCTATGAGTTCCCGCACGGTGACGATGTCCCCGCCGGTAATCAAACGACCCTGGATAAGACTTGGAATCTTCATAGCCAACCAATCTGCCATATTATGGAATCAGAGTCCAGGAAAAAATGCAGTCGTTTGAAAAATTATCCCTTCAGATTAAAGAAGGGGTGTGGAATGTAGGTCTCATGGTGACGGCAAGGCCGTTTGTCATCTCTCACAGAGATGTTCATACCTATATATCCAGGAAAATCCTTATGTCAAAACAAAAAATAGAGCGTCTCAAAGCTCAGGACAGGGTCACAACAGGCAAATCGGTTTGCGCCATTAATTGCCTTTTGACGCCAAAAACCATATAATGCTAATGGGTTTTGGGCTTGGGCCGCTATGGCGGCGGCGCATTTTTAGGTAAGCAGCACGGGACAGGTAATTGGCGGGATTTCATATGCTCAAGAATTCACAACAGTCGATCGTCTCCCTCAAACACAACCTGGCCCGGACGATCCAGTGCAACACCCTGCCGGAAGGAACCTATCTGGCAGGCGGCACATCCGTCTATTTCTATCTGCATCATGGACTTTCCGTGGACCTGGATTTCTTTACCCCCAATCGCTTCATCAGCGCGCTGTTACTGCATGCCATGCGGGAATGTTTTGATGAGGTAGGGGTTGAGTTGCTTGGCAAAGATACTGTGATATTTTACCTTGGCTCTGGAAAATTGAAATTCTCTCTCTTCCACTTTCCATACAGACTCTTGTCCGAACCTTATGAAACGCAGATTCAGGAGGGGGTTGTATGCCCTCTGGCGTATCTGGAAGATATAATCGCAATGAAATCGGTTGCCATCAATCAAAGGGGGTCTATGAAGGATTTCAGTGAAGTTGCTGCACTGGTGGTTGACAAATATGGGTTGACTAAGGATTATGATTATCAGATCAAAACATCATTTGGTATCAACTCAATAATTGAGGGATGGCTTTGATCAGACCAGGAATCAGCTTCTGTAGGTGCGCCTTCAGGCGCAGGGCGCACGGTTCCCATGCGGCTGAAGCCGCATCTACCCTGGATTTTTGAGCTGATACCTTATAACCTAGTGTCCATCCGGAAATGAGATAGTTTCGTCGAGTTCAAGGCGGGCGATAATTTTAACTACAGGAATACATTGACGTATTTCGAGGATTAAAATTTGAGCCCAACGCCGAAATCGGTGAAAATAGCCATTTCCGGATGGGCACAACCTAGTAGCGCCGAAGGAGGATCAAATGTCAGGGGAGGCAACCGGGAAGATATTAAAGGCGGCGGTGGTTCAGGCCGGGGCAGTGCCTTTCGATACCCAGGCATGCGTTGAAAAGGCCGTAAGACTCATGGGCAAGGCGGCCGGAACAGGGGCCAGGGTGATCCTTTTCCCGGAGGCTTTTATACCGGGATATCCAAAGGGCCTCAACTACGGCCTTGTGGTGGGAGCAAGGGATCCGGTCGGCCGGGAAGAATTCAGGATCTATCTGGATGCGGCAATTGATGTCCCGGGCCCTGAGACGGAGAGGCTGGGAGAGGCTGCGGCGGCGCACGGAATCTACGTGGTGATAGGCGTCATCGAAAGGGAACTAGGCACCTGTTATTGCACAGTGCTTTTTTTCGGACCCGACGGAAGCCTTCTCGGCAAGCACCGGAAGCTCATGCCGACTGCTATGGAGCGTATGATCTGGGGATTCGGTGATGGATCAACCCTCACGACTGTGGATACTCCATACGGCAGAATCGGCTCGGTGATCTGCTGGGAGAACTATATGCCCATGCTCCGGATGGCCATGTATGCCAAGAATGTCGCCATATATTGCGCTCCGACGGCAGATGACAGGGAGACCTGGATTTCCTCCATGAGGCACATAGCCCTTGAAGGCCGCTGTTTTGTGCTGACCGCGTGCCAGTTTCTGAGGAAAAAGGATTTCCCGGATACCGTTCGGGTTTCCCTGGGGGATTCACCGGAATCTGTTCTCATGCGGGGAGGAAGCGCGATAATAAGCCCACTGGGAGCCGTCCTTGCAGGCCCTTACTTCGAAGGAGAGACGATACTCACGGCCGACCTGGATCTAAACGACATAGGAAGGGGAAAATTCGACTTTGATGCGGCAGGCCATTACAGCAGGCCCGATATCTTCCAGTTGACCGTCAACGAGGCGCCCATGAAGGCGGTGGCGGCAAAGAAGGTAGATGAGGAGTAAGAAGGCGGCTTCTTGTTCCGGGAAGTCTATGAGATCCGACCAAGGGAGGAAAGCATTAGCTCTTACTTGATCGGATCGTATGGTTCTATTTTTTACCTGTGCCGACCGGAACAACATCTATGACGGTTATCGTTTGTGTGCCTTCGAACGTCTCCCCGCTGTAGGTTGTCCCCCATAAAGTCAGATCCAGTTGGGCGGGAAGTTCTATTCCGAGACCGGTCACCAGCTCTTTAACCTCGAGTATGACGAATTTGGCTACGAAATTTCCCTGATTATCCGACTTCCACCAGGCAATTGGTATGTCGTTCAATATTACGCTGGCCCCCATCACATAGTTGTAGGCGATATCGGTATGAATGGTCACCCACTCGCCCTGATTCTGGATGTTGAGGGTGCTTGGTGACACCTGAATCACAATCGGGATCGGTTCCTCCTGGCTGTATGCAGTTACCGGAATCTGGAATAAACCTATTGAAATCGCAGCAATCAACGCAGAAATCAGCCCTGCTCTACCTGTTCTTGTAAACATACTCTCCTCCTCTGCTGAGAACGGCTTTATGTTATGTTTTGAGTGCGAACGCACCTTCCATCCCTTCTAAATCCTGGACCTGGAAGGTACGCGGATTTTATAACCAGTTTAAATTTATAACGGCATGATAAATAAATCTATCGGTGGAAGGAGGTTTTTCTTGTAAGAAGGGAACCCTCTATTTTATAGGTGGTTGTCCTACAATTTCTATTTCACAAGGCCGTTGCTGATCGCGTAATGGGTGAGTTCGGCATTGGTCTTCATCCCCATTTTCTCGATGGCTCGGCTTCGGTGGGTACTGACGGTCTTGACGCTGAGGGCCAGCTCAGAGGCAAGCTCCCGGAGTTGCCTGCGCGATTGCCTCAGTTCCTCCTCGGATTGCTTGCGTGAGGATATATCCTTAAAGTCCTCCACTATTCCAATCAGTTCACCAGTCGGCTCCCGAAAGGGAGTCGCAGTGACAATACAGGGAATTTCCGAATGACCGTCACGGATCTTAACCGCGTCGCATTCGACCCTGTCCTCGCCGGCCAGTATTCGGATCAGGGGGCATCCGGGGCTGTGGCATAAAGGCCCGCGAAATACCTCGTAGCACTTCCTGCCGTCTGCCTCCTGCTTCTCAATGCCGGCAAGTCTGCAAAAGGTGTCGTTTGCTCGAAGCATGTTAAAATCCCTGTCAACGACCCTCATGCCGTCGGCAGAGGTCTCGAATATCTGTGCCAGTTCCGCGTTGGCAAGGCTGAGCTCCGCCTGGGCCTTCCTTCGGGCGTATATAAGCCGCTGACCGTAAATCCCAAAGGCTATGAACATCCCCACGATTATCAGCCGCATCCAGGCTTCGTGGAACCCGGGGGAAAATATGGATTCGGCAAGGTCATCCCCGTGGAAGACATACACGTGCATGACCGACTCTATGAACCAGAAAGCCGCCCCCAGGACTACGCCGATCAAAACGAATCTTCCGCGCGCTATGTTCATAACTCTTTCACAATTCACTTTCATGCGGGGATGAGAAAAGCAGCCTCTTACCTTTCAGATCAGCCCGGTTTATTGAGAAGTAAAGCTTCTGTTATTTATTGATTAATATTGTGATGGTACAACCGGGCTGTCAATGAATTTTGAATCCGCCAGGCCTGTCTAAAGAGTCCATTGATTTGGCTAGCCGGCTTATATCCCTCACCCTTGACGGGGGAGGGAAGGGTGGGGGTGATTTCCCTACAACAGCATGACAACTGAGGATAAGAGTAAATGGAGGAGTGTATTTTTGCGTCAAAACCTGTATTATCGCTCCGGATAGATATCACCATGGTAAAGCATCACAGACAAGGGAGTCTTATTCATGAAAGATAAAGTGCGAGGTTCCAAGGTAGTTGTTATTCTGGGCAGTCCCAGAAAGAACGGCAACAGCGCCATGCTGGCGCAGCAGGTCGTTAAAGGAGCGGTTTCAGAGGGTGCGGAAGTGGAAACGTTTTTCCTGGATGAGATGGATATTTCCCCATGCAGGTCCTGTTATGCCTGCCAGGCGGAAGGAAGCACGGGATGCGCCGTTGATGACGATATGCAGAGAATCTATCCCAGGCTCGTTGAGTGTGACGCATGGGTTATCGCAAGCCCTGTTTACTGGTTCAACATGTCGGCCCAGACAAAGATATTCATGGACCGTTGCTTTGCCCTTACGGCCTATTCAAAGGACGCTTTCAAGGGAAAGCGCGTGGCCATCGCAATGACCTATGGAGACAAGGACCCTTTTGCCTCAGGCTGTGTCAATGCGCTAAGGTCTTTCCAGGATGCCTTCCGCTATGTCGGAGCCAAGATAATAGGCATGGTATATGGAAGCGCCATGAATGCCGGAGAGATAAGTTCCAATACAGAGCTTATGAAAGAGGCCGAGGAACTGGGGATAACCCTTGCGAAGTCAAAGAGATAGGCGGAGAATCGTCTTTGATCACGAGCCCTTTGCCCCTTGTCATCCCACAAGCGGCGACTCAAGTCAGTTTTCCGACTTTTAGGTTTGATATGATGGGTTAGCTTTTCTATTGTTCATTATGTGAACTATTTGTTCTGTTGTATCAGCTCAAAAATCCGGGGTAGGTGCGGCTTCAGCCGCACGTGAACCGTGCGCCCTGCGCCTGAAGGCGCACCTACAGAACCTTATTCCTGGTCTGCATGGCCTGGTCAGGGCAAAAGCCATCCCCCCAATTATTGAACTGATACCTAGTGCCCATCCGTAAATGGCTATTTTCACCGATTTCGGCGTTGGCCTCAAATTTTAATCCTCGAAATACGTCAATGTATTCCTGTGGTTAAAATTATCGCCCGCCTTGAACTCGACGAAACTATCTCATTTCCGGATGGACACTACCTAAGCCTGTCCCATACCACGATCCGAGAGCCTGAATTTAGGAATATCAGCTTATTCTGGGCCCCGGATTTCGCCGGGTTTACTCTCTTGGCGGCTTGTTACCAGTGTGCCAAGTTTAATCATAAATAAGAAGCGCAAGCACGGTGTTGACACTTACAGCTCCGCTTTCTTATATTCCTTAACAGGAAAGGCCTCTTATATGCCGATTGGCCTTTTCCATAAAAAGACCTTAACTTTTTTTGATGGAGTTTCAGATGACACTAAATCCCCTCGCCGGTAAACCGGCCTCCCGCGACATGCTTGTAAATGTTCCACGTCTTGTGTCCGCCTACTATACGGTAAAGCCAGATCCGGAAGAGACCTCTCAAAGGGTTTCGTTCGGGACATCCGGCCATAGAGGCTCTTCGTTTGAGGGCAGTTTTAATGAAAACCATATCCTGGCGATATGCCAGGCCATCTGTGAGGCCAGGAAGGCAGATGGTATTGACGGGCCGCTTTTTATGGGAATGGACACGCATGCGCTGTCAGAACCGGCCTTGAGGAGCGCCCTTGAGGTTTTTGCCGCAAACGGGGTCAGCGTCATGATTCAAAAAGGACTCGGCTATACACCCACTCCAGTGATATCTCATGCCATCCTTTGCTATAACAAAAACCTAGGCAGTAATAGGTCCGACGGTGTAGTTGTGACCCCTTCGCACAATCCGCCCTCAGACGGAGGGTTTAAGTACAACCCTCCCTCAGGGGGGCCGGCTTCTCCAGAGACCACAAAGCTTATCCAGGAGCGGGCAAATGAGATCCTTAAAAGCGCCATGAGGGGCGTAAACAGGATGCCTGTCGAGCGGGCACTCAAGGCTGAAACCACGCATGAATACGACTATATCACTCCTTATGTGACGGATCTGAAAAACGTGATCAGCCTGGATGCCATAGCAAAGGCCGGCCTCAAGATAGGCGCAGATCCAATGGGGGGATCGGGCCTTGCCTTCTGGAAACCCATAGCCGATACCTACGGCCTTTCAATTGAGGTGGTAAATCAGGTTTTCGATCCCACGTTTTCATTCATGACCCTCGACTGGGACGGCAAGATCAGGATGGACTGCTCCTCTCCCCACGCTATGGCCGGTCTTATAGGCATGAAGGATCGCTTCGATATAGCTTTTGGAAACGACACGGACTTTGACAGGCACGGGATAGTGACGCCTTCGGGAGGCCTGATGAATCCCAATCACTATCTGGCGGTTGCTGTCTGGTACCTCTTCCAGAACCGGACGGGCTGGAGGAAGGATGCCGCCGTAGGAAAGACACTCGTTTCAAGTGCGATGATAGATAGGGTGGCGGCATCGCTGGGACGAAGGCTTGCTGAGGTGCCGGTAGGCTTTAAGTGGTTTGTTGAGGGGCTCCTGGACGGCTCTTTAGGTTTCGGGGGGGAGGAGAGCGCCGGAGCGTCTTTCCTGAGGCAGGACGGTTCGGCCTGGACAACAGACAAGGACGGATTTGTCATGGATCTCCTGGCTGCGGAGATAACCGCTGTTACCGGCAAAGACCCCGCAGAGCATTACAAAGATCTTGAAAGACTCTTCGGGGCCTGCGTCTATCAGAGGATAGACGCCCCAGCCACATCAGGGCAAAAGGCGGTCTTGAGCAAGCTTGCCGCCAAAGAGGTGAGCGCTTCGAACCTTGCCGGCGACCCCATAATTGCGAAGCTTACGGCCGCTCCATTCAACAAGGCCGCCATCGGAGGGCTTAAGGTCGTAACTCAAAGCGGGTGGTTTGCGGCCAGGCCTTCGGGAACGGAAGATGTATATAAGATTTACGCAGAGAGCTTCAGAGGCGAAGACCACCTCAGGCGCATCCAGGAGGAGGCCCAGGCCATCGTCAGCGAGGCCTTTCGGCGTTCAGGGTTGTGACCAACCCGGCAAAGGGGGATAGATCCCATAAAGCCCGCGAGCTTGCCCTGCATGGTCAACGACTTCCCGATAATCTAATTCGTAAAAAATTGTCCCTCGTTTGGCAGATTCCAGGAGACTCTGAGTTAAAGATCAGCTCGCCTATGAGGGCCCTTTTCCTAACAAGGGTTCCAGTCAATATCCCATTGACAATATGACTACTCATTTTATAATATGAATACATGTTCATAAAATATCATATTCTATCATTGGAAAAGAGGCCTCTCCTGACCTCTGAAGGGTTATGGGAAGGTGAAGACGGGTGTCTAAGGCGATGAAGTGTGAGGGTTGGATTTCGGCCTTTGCAGACAGGTCATCCAGGATAAGATTTATAAGGCCAATGGCCGCTTTGGCGATCGTCCTCACAGAAGCATGCGCTGTGGGGCCTGACTACAAGGCCCCTCAAACCGTTCTTCCCCCGGAGTGGCACAATAAAGCACTGATTGATGTCTCCTTGTCCCAATCAAAAGAAGCTAGCCCTGCGTTGTGGTGGTCGTCTTTTGATGATTCAGTTCTATCATCCATCATGGAGAAGGCGATCAAGACAAACAAAGATATCATGGGGGCCGAAGCCAGGCTTAGGGAGGCCCGGGCGAAGAGGGACTTTGCAGCGGGAGATCGTCTCCCGACGGTTTCGGCCGCGGCATCAGCCAGCCGTCGCCGCGGAAGCGCTGAAACCGGAATCGGCAAGACGACCGATTTCTATAACGCGGGTTTTGACGCGCGGTGGGAACTCGATATATTCGGGGCAAGGCAAAGGGCACTGGAGGCGGCGGAGGCTAGCCTTCAGGCTGGAGAAGAGGACCTCAGAGACGTCATGGTAACACTGACGGCTGAGGTCGGCATAAATTATCTGGAGGCCCGTTCGCTGCAAAGGCGTATTGCCATTGCTTCAGAGACCCTCTCAGCCCTGAACCAATCTTATGAGATAGCCAGATGGCGAAAAGAGGCTGGTCTTGTTACCCAACTGGATGAGGATCAGGCGATTGCGTCCTATCAGCAGACAAAGGCCCAGATTCCAAGTCTCGAGGCAGGCCTTGAGCAGAACCTCAACCGGCTCGCCGTGCTTCTGGGGGAAACCCCAGGCTCGCTTCACGCCCTGATGGCAAAAAAGATGGAGCTGCCATCGCCCGCAAGAGGAGTGGCTGTCGGAATTCCGGCCGATCTACTCAGAAGGCGCCCCGACATAAGGCGTGCCGAAAGAAACCTCGCGGCGGCTACCGCCCAGGTGGGCGTTGCCACAGCAGCACTCTATCCAAGCTTTTCTCTGACCGGGAGCCTGGGCCTTGAGGCACTATCAACAGGAGGTCTATTCACGGCTAACGCCCGCACCTGGGCACTTGCTCTGTCTCCGGCCCTCACATTGTTTGACGCAGGCAAGAACAGGGCAAATATAGATGCCGCGCAAGCAAGGCAGGAGCAGGCCCTTGCCTCTTACGAGGGAGCGCTTCTTACGGCTTTGGCGGATGTGGAAGACGCCTTGAGCGCCTATGTAAGAGAGAAGAGGCGACTTGAGGCGCTTCTTGCGGCAGAGGCCGCTACCCTGAGCGCCTATAAGCTTGCCTCCGACCAATACAGCGCGGGACTTGCCGACTTCCTCGCAGTGCTGGTGGCGCAGCGAACACTTCTGACGATGCAGGATCAGAGGGCTGTAAGTGAAGTTGCGGTTCTTACAGATCTTGTAAGGCTTTACAAGGCGCTTGGAGGAGGATGGATAAGGGCTGAGGACAAGGAGAACTCATAAGATCGCCATGAAGGAAAATATAGATAGAGAAGCTGTAGCAGAGCGGCTGGGTCTTAACTCCTCGCAAAAGGCGGGAAGACGGCTGTGGAAATGGATTATAACCTTCCTGGCGGCTCTCATTCTTGCCGCGGCTGGAATCTGGATATCCAGGAACAAAACTGAACAGAAGGTGAGCTATCTCACCGAGGCTGCCAGGAAAGGCGATCTCACCATGACCGTTTCAGCCACGGGAACCCTTCAGCCCACCAAGCAGGTTGACGTAGGCTCGGAGATCTCTGGCACCATCAGGGAAGTACTGGTTGACTTCAATAGTGTAGTCAAGGCGGGGCAGGTAATGGCCAGACTGGACACCAACAGACTCGAAGCACAGGTCCAGCAGGCAGAGGCCAACCTGACGGTCGCCAGGGCAAAGGTGCCCCTGGCAATGGCCACTGTGGAAGAGACGTCGGCAAAGCTCTCGCGGTTTGAACATGTCAGGGCTCTTTCAGGAGGAAAGGTCCCCTCGCCACAGGAGATGGAATCAGCAGTTGCCTCCCTGGCAAGGGCAAGGGCTGAAGAGACGGCGGCTCTTGCCTCGGTATCCCAGAACGAGGCGGCATTGAAGGCCCTTAAGACTGATCTTTCCAAGGCCTCAATCATCTCGCCCATAAACGGGATAGTGCTCAAAAGGGCCGTTGACCCGGGTCAGACTGTGGCCGCGACCTTCCAGACGCCCGTACTCTTCACAATAGCCGAAGACCTCACACAGATGGAACTCAACGTTGACGTGGACGAGGCCGATGTGGGCAAGGTCAGGGGGGATCAGGAGGCTACCTTCACAGTAGATGCCTATCCCGATCAGAGGTTCCCGGGCCGTGTAACTCAGGTGCGTTATGGCTCTCAGACCGTTGAAGGGGTAGTCACCTACAGGGCCGTAATCGAGGTGAAAAATCCCCAAATGCTTCTGCGACCGGGGATGACTGCAACGGCTGAGATTGTAATAGAAAAAGTTGAAAGCGCACTACTGGCGCCTAACTCCGCCCTGCGTTATGAACCTCCGGCGGCCAATACCCTTCCTAGTGGAGGAGCTAGCTTTGTATCCAAACTCTTCCCCAGACCCCCTTCATCAAGATCAAGGAGACCCGCGATCAAGAGGAGCGGAAAGAATCAGGCTGTTTATGTCCTCGAAAAGGGAGAGCCAAGGCCCATTCAAGTAATAGTTGGTGCTACCGATGGACAGTGGACGCAAGTCATAAAGGGCGACATTGAAACGGGGGCACCTCTGGTAATAGGTCAGGTGTCCAGGAAATGAACCAGCCGGTTTCAGATAAGACACTCCTTGAAACACGACAACTGACAAAAGTTTACGGAATCGGAGAGGCTTCCGTCTGGGCCCTGGCCGGAGTGGACGTGATGATAAACCAGGGTGAATTTCTTGCCGTTATGGGGCCTTCCGGGTCGGGGAAGAGCACCTTTATGAATATTCTCGGATGCCTCGATACGCCAAGTTCCGGAGACTATCTCTTCAAAGGCGTGGAGGTAGGCTCGCTCGACCGTAACAGGCGCGCCTTTCTTCGCAGGCATTATTTGGGGTTTGTTTTCCAGGGATATAACCTCCTTGCCCGAACAAGCGCACTTGAAAATGTTGAGCTGCCGCTCATCTACCGAGGCACGGCGTCTTCAGCCAGGCGCAAGCTGGCGGAGAAGGCACTGGATATTGTCGGCCTCAGAGGCTGGGAGCGCCACAATCCGTCGGAACTTTCAGGAGGTCAGCAGCAGAGGGTCGCCATAGCAAGGGCCATAGTAACAGAGCCCGCGCTTCTTCTAGCCGATGAGCCCACCGGAAATCTTGATACATCAAGAAGCAAAGAGATAATGAGACTGATAACCGATCTGAACGTGCATCAGGGAATAACCATCGTAATGGTCACCCATGATCCTGAGATGGCCTCCTATGCGGGTCGCATAATAGGCTTTCGAGACGGAAGGGTTGAATCGGATCTTCTGAAGGGGCCTGAGAGCCGACAAGCCGTGGTGACGGGAGGTCGGTCATGATAGGTAACGCCCTTCGTGAGGCCTTAAGGGCCCTCAGGAGAAATCTCATGCGCTCTTTTCTCACAATGCTGGGCATAATCATTGGAGTTGCGGCGGTGATTGTGATGGTTACGCTGGGTGAAGGAGCAACCCAGGCGGTTACCTCCCAGATCGCGAGCCTCGGAAGCAATCTACTGGTAGTCACATCGGGAAGGAGGATGGGACCGGGCCAGAGTTCAGGCGCTGCTCCCTTCAGGGCTGAGGATGCCAGGGCCATTGAAAGGGAGATAACTGCTGCCGCCTCTGTGGCCCCCGCCGCTTCCCGTGGCATGACATCGGTCTTCGGCAATCAGAACTGGTTTACCTCCGTGACGGGATCGGACAATGCGTATTTTTCGGCCAGAAACTGGAAGATAGGAAAGGGTCGTTTATTTACTCAAGCTGAGCTGAGGGGAGGCGCTTCCATATGTGTGATAGGAAATACCCTAAAGACAAAGCTTTTCGGCGCCCGTGATCCGATAGGAGAGATTATCCGCTTAAAAAAAATGGCTTTTGAAGTGATCGGGGTTCTTGAGAGCAAGGGCCAGTCCACCATGGGGACCGATCAGGATGATCTTGTCGTAATTCCCCTAAGGACGTTTCAGCGAAGGATAAGCGGAAGCCTGGATGTAAACGTCATCTATGTTTCGGCCAGGGAAGGAGCGGCAACAGAAAAGGTTGCCGACGACATCCGCCGCATCATGCGGGAAAGAAGGCACCTTGCGCCAAACGAAGAGGATAATTTCAACGTAACCGAGATGAAAGAGATTGCAAAGATGCTTACGAGCACTACCCAGGTTCTTACCATGCTCCTGGGATCTGTGGCGGCCGTGAGTCTTCTTGTCGGAGGCATAGGCATAATGAATATAATGCTTGTCTCTGTGACCGAGCGCACCAGGGAAATCGGAATTCGCCTGGCCATAGGGGCACTTGAAAGAGACGTGCTCCTGCAGTTCCTCGTGGAGGCAGTACTTCTGTCTTCCCTTGGAGGCTGGCTCGGCATCGGCCTGGCGCTGGCCGGCTCCGCCTTTCTCGCGGAGACGCTCAAGATCCCTTTTGTCTTCCAGCCAGGCATTGTTATAGTGGCGTTTCTTTTCTCCGCGGCCGTAGGGATAATCTTCGGCTATTTTCCGGCTCGGCGGGCAGCACACCTTGATCCGATAGAGGCCCTGCGCCACGAATGATAACAAGTGGGCTCCGCGGGCCGGGTAAAGGTCAGCGGATACCTTGGAGGAGGCTCGATAGAATGGAGGTAATTACAAAGAAATTGCCGAGGCGGGAGAGGGAAAAGCTCAGACAGAGGCAGGAGATGCTTGATACGGCGCTTAGCCTTTTTTCGGAAAAAGGATATCACAACGTCTCCATGCACGAGATTGCCGAGAAGGCCGAGTTTGCGATAGGAACTCTATATAAGTTTTTCAAGAGCAAGGATGACCTTTACGAGGCTCTTATGCTTGAGCTTTCCGACAGATTCAGGATGGTCTTGCATGAGGCGATAGAACATGAAGGCGATGAGATAGAAAAGCTCCGAAGCTATGTGAAGGCGAAGGGCAAGGTCTTTTGTGAAAACGCCTCCGCCATAAGGCTCTATTTTTCGGAGACCCATGGTGCAGGCTTTACGGTTTTATCCGGGCTGGATGAGGAGATAAAGAGAAGGCGGAAGGAGTTTCTTAAAAAATTGGCTATGATTTTTGATGAAGGCATAAAAAGAGATCGTTTCATCAAGATGGCCGATCCTTTTGTTCTGGCGGTCGCCCTGGACAGCCTCGTCAATGCCTTTCTTTTCCTGTGGCTTGAAGATCCTGATCAACATCCTTACCCTGAGGAGCCTGATGCCATACTCAATATCCTGTTCAAGGGTCTCTTGATCAAATGACAAATACCAGTATGTTACCGCTACAAAATATTTTTTGGCTGTCTGCCGGAGGTAGATTATGAAATCGTTTTCAGGAAATCACCTTATCCCCGCACTGCTGCTGGCGTTTGTCTTTCTTTCGGGTCTGATGCTGAATAGCTGCGAACGCGGTGAGCGAGCCCAGCCTCCGCCCCGGGCAACAGAGGTGGCAGTAGTGCCCGTCCAGCTCCAGAAGGTAGTATTGACCACCGAGCTTCCCGGGCGAACCTCTTCCTTCAGGATGGCCGAAATTCGGCCCCAGGTAAGCGGTCTTATACAAAAGCGCATTTTTGAAGAGGGAACTGACGTCAAAGAAGGTCAGTTGCTGTACCTGATTGATCCCGCCCCTTTCAAGGCAGCCCTGGGAAATGCCGAGGCAAACCTGGCTGTTGCCCGCAAGGCTGCCGACCGGGCAAGAGCCGGCCTTGAGGCCGGTATCGCAGGACTCGAGAGGTACAGGGCAACCCTCGATCTCGCCCACATTAACCTCAAGAGATTTGAGGAGGCCTTCAGGGATAAAGCAGTATCGGCCAATCAGCGAGACCAGGCAGTAAGCGATGCCAAAGTGGCGCAGGCAGCGCTCATCGCGGCAGAGGCGCAGGTCAAAAGCGACAGGGAGGGGATAGCCCTTGCTGAGGCCTCCATTCAGCAGGCAGAGGCTGCCCTGCAGAGCGCCAGGATAAACATCGGATACACAAGGGTAACAGCACCCATCTCCGGCCGTATTGGTAAATCCAATGTCACCGAAGGGGCCATAGTGACAGGATATCAGCCCCTGGCCCTGGCATCCATCCAGCAACTGGATCCCGTTTACCTGGATGTGCCTCAATCAACCGCTCAATTGCTGCGCCTGAAACGGCGCCTTCAGGACGGTCGTCTTAGTAAGGACGGAGAAAACCACAGCAAGGTAAAGCTCCTCCTCGAGGACGGCTCCGAGTATCCGCCGGACGGGGAGCTTCAGTTCCGGGATGTAACGGTTGATCCCACTACAGGCACCGTAATTCTCAGAATTGTCTTTCCAAATCCTGAGGGGACACTCCTGCCGGGGATGTTTGTGCGTGCGCTTGTAAAAGAAGGCGTCAACGAAAGGGCAATCCTGATTCCTCAACAGGCAGTATCACGCGGCCCAAAGGGCAATCCCATCGCGCTTATCGTTGAAGCGGATGGAAAGGTCAGCCAGCGCATGCTGAGTCTTGACCGATCTCTGGGGGATAAGTGGCTCGTGTCATCGGGTCTTCAACCAGGCGATCAGGTAATCGCCGAAGGGATGCAGAAGGTAAGACCGGGTAGTACCGTGAAGGTCGTCTCTTTTGATTCCGCAGTAGAAGGCCGGGCCAAACCTGATGACATGCCGCGGCATCCTGAGAAGAAAAAGTAAGGGAGGGGCGTGATGCTATCTAGGTTTTTTCTGGACAGGCCTGTTTTTGCCTGGGTTATAGCCATAATCATGATGGTGGGTGGAGGACTTGCCATCCTTAACCTTCCGATATCCCAGTATCCTCCGATTGCTCCTCCCTCCATAGCAATTACTTCATTCTATCCGGGGGCGTCAGCGGAGACGGTTGAAAACAGTGTGACGCAGATCATTGAGCAAAAGATGACCGGTTTTGACAAGATGCTCTATCTTTCCGCCAGCAGCGATTCATCGGGGGCCTCCCGTATTGAATTGACCTTCGCCCCTGGAACCGACCCGGACCTGGCCTGGGCTCAGGTTCAGAACAAGCTCCAGCTCGCCATGGCGAACCTGCCGGAGGTAGTCCAGCGCCAGGGCATAAAGGTAAGTAAATCCACGACAAACTGGCTGTTGATTGTAGGCCTGATCTCCGAGGACGGGAGCATGGATGGGGATGATTTACGGGATTATGCCCAATCCAACCTGGAGAAGGTGCTCTCGAGAGTGCCTGGGGTGGGAGAGGTTGAGGTCTTCGGAAGCCAGTACGCGATGCGGATATGGATGAATCCTGACAAGTTGAACGATTACGGGCTGACGGTTCAAGATGTGATTACTTCGCTTCGCGCTTACAACATGGAAATGTCGGCAGGTCAGTTCGGGGGCGCGCCGGCGTTGAAAGGCCAAAGGCTTAACGCCTCCATCATAGTCCAGAGTCTTCTCAAGACGCCGGAGGAATTCGGGGATGTTCCGATCCGCAGCAACCCGGATGGATCCATCCTGCGGATCAAGGATGTTGGAAGGACGGAATTAGGGACAGAATCTTATGATGTCCAGGCCTATTTCAACGGTAAGCCCTCCGTCGCCATGGCCATCCGACAGGCCGCAGGGGCCAATGCCCTTAAAACAGCAGACTCCATAAGGGCCAAGCTGGCGGAGATGAGCCGTTTTTTCCCTCCAGGCATGAAGGTCATCTACCCCTATGACACGACTCCCTTTGTAAAGGTGGCCATAAATGAGGTAGTCAAGACGCTTTTCGAGGCAATTCTGCTGGTTTTCCTGGTCATGTATCTTTTTATGGGTAATATGAGGGCCACCTTGATCCCGACCATTGCAGTGCCGGTGGTAATACTGGGGACATTTTCCGTGTTGGGTCTTTTCGGGTTTTCCATAAACATGCTGACTATGTTCGCCATGGTTCTGGCGATTGGTCTCTTGGTGGATGATGCCATCGTGGTGGTCGAGAACGTAGAGAGAATAATGAGCGAGGAAGGTCTTTCACCCCGCGAGGCCACCCGGAAGTCAATGGACCAGATCACCAGCGCTTTGATCGGTATCGGGCTGGTGCTGGCGGCGGTCTTCGGGCCGATGGTTTTCTTCCCCGGGTCCACCGGGGTCATCTACCGTCAGTTCTCCGTGACCATTATCGCATCCATGCTTCTTTCTGTGGTAGTGGCCCTGGTTCTGACGCCGGTATTGTGCGCTTCACTTCTAAAGCCCGTGTCCAAGGGACATGCCGCGGCAGAAACCGGAGGATCATTTCTGCGCCGTTTCTTCAGATGGTTCGACCGTCTCTTTTTACGGGCCAGAGATCTGTATTTGCATCTGGTAAGCCGTTCCCTGTCCAGAAAGATCCGCTACCTGGTTATATTCATTATTATCGTGGCGGCAATGGGGGTCCTTTTCAAGCGCATGCCCACGGCCTATCTCCCGGATGAAGACCAGGGAATACTGATGGTTCAGGCCCTGCTTCCCGCGAACTCTTCTCTGGAGCAGACCGACGAGGTAATGGGGGCAGTGCGGGACCATTTTCTTGTGCGTGAGAAAGAGGCGGTGGAATCCTGTATGACCATTTCCGGCACTAACTTCTCAGGGAGGGGACAGAATGCCGGCTTAGCATTCGTCAAGCTCAAGGACTGGGACCTTCGGGGAAGACCGGAGCTGAAGGTTGATGGCGTGGTCGGAAGGGCCATGAGGGAATTTTCCAAAATCCGCAACGCCATGGTCTTTCCATTTGCACCGCCCGCGGTTGTGGAATTGGGGCGGGCAAAGGGGTTTGACTTTCAGTTGCTTGACAGAGGCGGCCTTGGACATGAAGAACTGATGGCAGCACGAAACAGACTACTCGGCATGGCCGCGCAGGATCCGGCGCTGACAAAGGTCCGGCCTAACGGGTTTGAAGATGTGCCGGAATACAGGATTGATGTGGATTGGGAGAAGGCAGGCGCTTTGGGGGTGCCGATCACTGCGATTCAAACCACGATAGCCGCAGCCTTCGGAGGTGCGTATGTAAACGACTTCATTCAGGCGGGACGTGTCAAGAGGGTGTATGCCCAGGCCGACGCTCCCTACCGCATGCTTCCCAATGATCTGGAAAGGCTCCATGTTCGCAACAACGCGGGCAAGATGGTTCCTTTTTCTTCGTTCGCATCCGGTCACTGGACCGCCGGCTCTCCAAAGCTTGAGCGCTACAACGGTTTTCCGTCCATAGGCATCCTGGGCGAAGCAGCTCCTGGAAAGAGTTCAGGTGAAGCTATGCTGGCCATGGAAGGGTTTGTCATGGAGTTGCAGAAGGGGATAGGCTTTGACTGGACAGGGCTTTCCTACCAGGAGAGGATGGCCGGCGCCCAGGCGGCCCCGTTATATGCCTTCTCCATACTGGTAATTTTCCTCTGCCTTGCGGCTCTTTATGAGAGCTGGCCTATCCCGATTTCAATCCTGCTTGCCCTGCCTCTGGGAGCCATAGGAGGGGTGATCGGTTCAACCTTTCGGGCGTTGCCAAATGATGTCTATTTCCAGATCGGGCTATTGACAACACTCGGGCTCACCACCAAGAACGCCATACTGATAGTCCAGTTCGCCAAGACTCGTGTGAAAGAAGGTATGGGGTTGATCGAGGCGACTTTGGAGGCATCTAAATTGAGGCTGCGGCCCATCGTTATGACCTCCCTGGCCTTCGGATTCGGCGTTATGCCACTTGCTTTTGCGGGCGGGGCCGGGGCGGGGGCGCAAAAGGCCATAGGTACTGCGGTCCTGGGGGGAGTGGTGACATCCACTTTCCTCGTAACTCTATTTGCACCGCTTTTTTATGTCTTGATTGAAAAAACGTTAGGAAAACACAGAAAACATCAGCCGCCTAAAATCGGCGCAAATGAGATATCCGGAGATGGAAGAGATGATCAGAAATAGAGCATTACTCCTGATCGGAATTGTTCTTGCTTTTACCAGTTGCTCGCTGGCGCCAAAATACGATAGACCGCAGGCTCCGGTACCCTCTTTATGGCCGAGCGGCAGCGCGTATGGATATGCCCCGGAGGAGAGAGGCTTTCAAGGAGCCTCTGAGCTCGGATGGAGAGATTTTTTTGTTGACGGCAAACTTCAGGAGCTCATCAAGACGGCGCTGGAAAACAATCGCGATCTGAGGCTTGCTGCCCTCAACGTTCAAAGGGCAAGGGCCCTATACGGCATTCAGAGGGGAGAGCTTTTCCCTTCTTTAAGCTCAACCGGGAGCGGAAGCAGCGAGAGGATTCCTGCTGATCTTTCCTCTACGGGACAGGTGAGGGAAGCTGAACAATACAGAGTTAATCTGGGGGTTACAGCCTGGGAGATTGATTTCTTCGGCCGTATCAGAAGCCTTGAGGAGCGTTCCCTTGAGGAGTTCTTCGCAACCGAGCAGGCCCACAGGAGCGCTCAGGTCCTGCTTATAGCGGCGGTTGCAAACGCCTATTTGACAATGGCCGCCGACAGGGAGAGTCTTGGGCTTGCCGAAAAGACCCTTGCCGCCCAGAAGGAATCTTACGACTTGGTAAAAAGGCGCTATGAACTGGGACTTGCTTCGGAGCTCGACCTCAACAGAGCTCAGACCCAGGTTGACGCGGCCAGGGGTGATATATGGAGATTCACTCAATTTGTTGCCCAGGATGAAAATGCCCTCGCACTGCTTATGGGAGGCCCCTTGCGCGGGGATAAGGATGCACATGATTTGGCATCGGTTGTTGCCCCTGAAGTGCTTTCACCTGGAACCTCTTCTGAGATACTGCTCAACAGGCCGGACGTTATCGCCGCTGAACACCGCCTCAAGGCAGCTTATGCCAACATCGGAGCCGCGAGGGCGTCTCTTTTCCCGAGGATATCGCTTACGACATCCGTTGGGACTGCAAGTGCAGAACTCTCAGGACTTTTTCACTCAGGCTCAGGCACATGGCTTTTTGCTCCTCAGATTTCCGTACCCATATTCGATTCCCGGCTTTGGGCAGCATACGATGTGACAAAGGTAGAACGTGAGATATCTCTTGCCCAGTATGAGAAGGCGATACAGACGGCCTTCAGAGAGGTTGCAGACTCCCTGGCCCTCAAAGGAACCATTGACAGACAGCTCTCCACCCAGCAATCCCTGGCGGATGCGGTGGAGAGGACATACAGGCTTTCAAAACTAAGATACGATAAAGGTCTTGACAGCTACCTTGCGGTTCTTGACGCCCAGAGGTCCCTGTATGCTGCCCAACAAGGGCTTGTGTCGCTTAGGCTGGCGGGGTTGGCAAACAGGGTAAAACTCTATGCCGCTCTTGGCGGCGGCTGGCAGGAGAAAACTGCTCCTGTAAATTAGGTTTTGTTTCAGCCGATCAATGATGGCGGCTTTGTAGGAAGTTCACCGCCTGTGCTGAGTTGAATCCGCCGTTAAAAAACTTTTCTATTGACCTCCTTGTTTAATCGTGCTTATCATTTTAATAAATATTTAACAGGGGCAGATATGAATCTCGGCGGAAGGATAAAATTGCTCAGGGAACAAAAAGGCATCACCATGCGGCACCTTGCCGAGGAGGCAGGCTGCTCGTCTTCCCTCATCTCCCAGCTTGAAAACAACCACGTTGATCCTTCCATATCAACACTCAAAAGGATAGCAAAGGCCCTGGATGTAAATATAGTTGACTTCTTCATGGATGAGACCCTCAATCACGAAGATGTTGTCACAAAGGCTGCCGACAGGGTTGACATCCAGTTGAGGCGGTGGGACGCAAAGATTCAATCCCTTGTCAGGAACACCAGGAACAAGAGGATGCAGCCCTTCTTTACGGTGATAAAGCCCGGCGGGGGCTCCCACGGCATGTACCTGCATGAGGGAGAGGAATTCGGTTTTCTTATGAAAGGCTCCCTCACCCTTGTCCTGGATGAAAGGCGCTATGAGATAGGCACGGGGGAAAGTTTCTATTTCCCCTCCCACATACCCCACGACTGGATAAACAACGGCAGGGATGACGCAGAGGTGATCTGGGTTATAACCCCGCCGACATTTTGATAAAGGAGTTATCATGGCACTGCTTCAAGAGGTCAAATCACACTACGGAAGACTAAGCCCCTTCATTGCCGGAGAGTGGCTATCCGGAGGAAACCGGGAGGCATTGAAGGATTACAACCCTGCCAAGGACGAAGAAATAGCCGAGGTTGAGATCTCGGACGCCCGGGACGCAGAGGCGGCTGTGGAGGCCGCTTACAGGGCCTTTCAGAGCTGGAAGGATGTCCCCTTCAGGGACAGGGCGGATTACCTCGGGAAGATGAGGGCGATTTTTGCGGCAAGGCATGAGGAACTTGCGAGGATACTGGTGCAGGACCACGGAAGGACCCTTGGTGATGCCCGGGGTACGGTGCAAAGATGCATTGAAAACATCGAATCCGCCATAGGAGCCCTTTACAGTCTTTATAAGGGCGAATCCGTTCAGCAGCTTGCAAGGGGCATTGACTGCTCCATGCTGTGGGAGCCGGTAGGTCCTTTTCTGATACTTACCCCTGGAAACATCCCCATGCATGCCTGGTCTTCCTTTGTGCCCTATGCCATCGGCTGCGGCTGCACAGTGATAGTTTCTCCAAGCTGGCAAAACCCCGTCGCAAGCGACGCGGTCTTCAAGGTCCTGGCTGAGGCCGGACTTCCTCCCGGGGTCATGAATCTCATTCATGTGGGAACCGGATTTGATGTCAACCAGAAGATACTTGAAGACAAAAGAATCGCAGGGGTGGGCTTCATAGGATCAAGCATGGTCGGAAAAGAGCTTTTCGCCCTCTGCGGAAAACTTGGTAAGAGGTCTTCAATCAACGGAAACGGAAAAAACCACATCCTGGTGATGGATGACGCCGATCCCGCAAAGGCCGCGGACTATGTCATGAGGGGCTGTTTCGGAATGACTGGTCAAAGATGCCTAGGGTCGGACAATGTCCTTGTGACGGGTTCGATTTACAAGACCTTCAGGGAAAAACTTATAGATATCTCCAGGAAATTCAGGGTCGGATACGGTCTTGATGAGGCAACCCAGATGGGCCCACTCACCACGCGCCAGGGAAAGGAAAAGGTCGAGGCCTTTATAGAAAAGGGCATAAAGGAAGGGGCGCGCATCAGCCTGGACGGAAGAGCAGTCAAGGTGCCGGGCTATGAGGCGGGTTATTTTCTGGGGCCAACGATCCTGGAAGGCGTCCGAAGGCAAATGCATATAGCCAAAGAGGAATCCTTCGGGCCGGTGTGTAACTTAATTGAGATAAAAGGTCTAGAGGAGGCTATAGACATCATTAACAACAACACCAATTACGGTCATTCTGCCTGCATCATTACGGCGAGCGGCGCAAACGCCAGGACCTTCATAAGGGAATGCAGCGTGGGAAACATAGGCGTAAATGCGGGCATACCCCAGCCTTATGCCTTCTTCCCCCTAGGTTCCAAGAGGGATTCCTTCTTCGGCGCCGCAAAATCAAGAGTTGATTCCGTGCGTCTCTTCCTTGATCAGAAGACCGTTACGGAGAGGTGGGTATAGGCAAACAACCTAAACAGGAAAGGAGAAAAGGCCATGTGTCAGGATTGTGGAGGTATCACGAGAAGGGATTTCATAAAGGCGGCCGTGGTGGGAGGGGCTGCGCTGGGCTCAGGAATCATCAGCCTGGAGAATGCCTTTGCAGCGGATCAAAACCTGCGTTTCAGCACCTGGCATCCTCCGGTGAGCAGGGAGGTCAAGACAGTCTGGACTCCCATGATGGAGGAGCTTAAAAAACGGAGCAATGGTAAGCTCGGCTACAGCATGTACGCGGGGGGCGCTCTCGGTAAAGGGCCGGATCATTTTGACATAGTAAATAGAGGGATGTCCGATCTTGGCTATTTTACGGCCACATGGACCCCCGGAAGATTTCCTCTTACCGATGTCCTGTCTCTGGCCGTCTGGGTGGATGGAAAAGATCTGGCCGCTGATATCGGTAACGCCGTCTATCAGAAGGTTCTCAAGGATGAATTTAAAGACGTCAAGGTCCTTGAGCTGAATGGCTGCATCCAGTCCTTTATCTGGACAAAAAGCAAGCCCGTGAGGAGCATCGAGGACTTAAAGGGCCTCAAGCTGAGGAGCCCGGGCGGCCATCAGACAAACTACATAAAGGCCCTCGGGGCTGAGCCCATATTTATGCCCCTGGGCGATGTCTATATGGCCATGGAGACAGGGACCGTTGACGGTCTGGTAACGTGCTCTCCTCTGGTACTGGCTTTCAAGTTGGCTGAGGTAGCAAAGTATGGCACTGTCCTCACATTAGGGTGTGTGTCGGAAGGCACCGTCATGAACATGAAGAGCTACAACAAACTGGACAGCGGTCAGAAAAAGATAATTGATGAGGTCTGCACCAACCCCTTTAAGGTTACCGGAGGTCTTACAAGGGATGTTTACAAACAGATGATCGCAGAAATCTCATCAAAGGGCGTTGAATTGATTGAGCTTCCCGATCAGGAAAAAAATAAGTGGTATGAAAGGTTCCGCCAGGTGACCAGGGACTGGGTAAAGGGACTCGAGGGAAAAGGCCTCCCTGCCAAGAAGGCAGTCCTCACCATGAATGAGGAATGCGAAAAACGAGGGGTAAAATTAGTCGCGTTTCCTCCGGAATACCTGAAGGGATAGCTTTTTATGGGAATGTTTGAAGGCACCGGAAGAGTAATAAAAAAGGCATCTTTTTACCTGTGCTGTGCGGGAATGGTCTTTGTGATGCCCTTGATGGCGCTTACAACCGTGGACGTCATTTCAAGGGCGATCTGGGGCAAGCCCATACCCGGTACCTTTGAGCTTTCCGAATACCTTCTCGCGGTAGCGATACTGCTGGGTGCCGCCTATACGCAGCAGGTCAAGGGCCATGTGGGGGTGGACTTTGTCACCAAGAGATTAGGACCCAGACTCAGGGCCTTGAGCGAGTCGCTCTGTAATCTGGGATGTATGATCATCGCAGCCCTGCTTGCATGGCAGGGCTATGAAAGGGCCTTTGAGGAGACAACCGTATCGGACATGCTTAGGATACCTCAAACTCCTTTCAGGCTTTTGGTTTTTGTCGCGGGCATTACCCTTTTTGCCGAGTTTCTCCTGGATTTCGTAAACTCGCTTAAGAGCCTTATCGGGGGAGAAAAATGAGCCCTGTTCTGGTCGGAATCCTTGGCAGCGCGGTTCTACTTTTTCTCCTTTTCATGGGTATGCCCATAGCCTTCGTTATGATGCTTGTGGGGTTTCTAGGAGTAACGTCTCTCACCTCCATTGACGCTGCGCTCCCCCTTCTTGCCGACAACCTTTACGGCTCCGTAGCCCACTATCCTTACACGATAATCCCGCTTTTTGTCATAATGGGAGCATTCGCGAGCGCAGCGGGAATCACAGGGGAGCTTTACAATACCTTTGAGAAGTGGTTCAGAAGGCTTCCGGGCGGCCTGGGCATAGCAACGATAGCTGCCTGCGCAGGTTTTGCCGCTGTTAGCGGATCCTCGGTTGCGGCGGCTGCGGCCATGGGAACCGTTGCCCTTCCGGAGATGAAGAGGTTCAAATACAGCCCGAAACTGGCAACCGGCGTGATCGCGGCAGGAGGCACCCTGAGCTTTCTTATCCCTCCCTCCCTGGGATTTGTCATATTCGGAATGCTCACCGAGCAGTCCATAGGGAAGCTATTGATAGCGGGCGCGGTGCCGGGGCTCCTTCTAAGCGCTCTTTATGCCCTTGTGGTCTATTTCTCCGTGAAGATCAATCCGGGACTTGCGCCCATGATCCACGAACGGGTTTCGTTGAGGGAGAAGCTTCTATCCCTCAAGGGGGTCTGGGAGACGCTTCTTGTTTTCCTCGTGGTCATGGGAGGGATTTACGGTGGTTTTATAAACCCTACCGAGGCCGGGGCCATAGGCGCATCGAGCCTGTTTCTCCTAGTGCTTTTCAAACGCAAGCTCTCCGGGAAGGCATTTGCTCAAAGCCTCCTTGATACCATCCGCATATCCGTCATGGTGATATTTCTGGTATCGGGTGCAACCATATTCAGCTACTTTCTTGCCCTTTCGACGATCCCTACGACTGTTTCCGCCTGGATCGCAGGGCTCGGGGTCTCAAAGTACCTGGTGCTCATAATCATAGTAACTATTTACCTTTTCCTGGGTTGTTTTCTTGATGCCGTCTCCATGATGGTGCTAACCCTTCCTGTGGTCTATCCCGTAATAATCTCCCTGGGATTCGATCCCATCTGGTTCGGAGTGGTGGCGGTCCTGATGATGGAGGCAGGCCTCATAACCCCCCCTGTGGGACTCAACGTATATACCCTTGCGGGCATAGCAAGGGATGTTCCCATGAGCGATATCTTCAAAGGAGTCACTCCCTTCCTTATGGGTATATTCCTGCTGGTGATCCTACTGACAGTCTTTCCACAGATTGTGACATTTCTTCCAAACATGATGGGAAGGTGAGGAGGCCTGATTGCAAAAGATTTGTTTCCAATTAAACGGCGAAAAAGCGGAAGCCGAAATTGAGGATTATCTCACCCTCCTTGAGGTCTTAAGAGATCGCTTTTCGATTCTGAGCGTAAAGGAGGGATGCGGCATAGGGGAGTGCGGGGCATGCACGGTGCTCTTGAATGAAAGGCCTGTTTACGCCTGCCTGACCCTGGCTGTTAAGGCAGATGGATGCGATGTCAAGACAACGGAATACCTGTCAAAAGACGGGACTCTTCATCCTCTCCAGGAGGCCTTTGTCAAGTCCGGGGCGGTTCAGTGCGGTTACTGCACTCCAGGGATGCTCATGAGCGCCTACGCCCTCTTACAGGAAGAAAAGACGCCTACAGAGGAGATGATCCGTGAAGGAATCAGCGGAAACCTTTGCAGGTGCACCGGGTACATTCAGATCATGGAGGCTGTGAAGGATGCTTCCCAGATTTAGGTGCCTTGTCCCGAAGAACAAGAAAGAGGCCCTGGACATGCTTAAGGATGAAGGCAACACCAGGGTACTTGCGGGTGGAACAGATCTCCTCGTTGACATACGAAAATACACCTGCTGCCCCGAAACGCTTATTGACATAACAAGAATAAGAGAATTCAAGCGGCCGTTTGACCGGGTCTCGGGAATCCTTTCGCCTGCCGCCACACACGCTTTTGCATCCGGGAGCGGCGAAATAAAACAGGATTTTCCGGCTCTTGCGCTAGGCTGCGCTCAGGTTGGATCCCCTCAAATAAGAAACATGGCCACCATTGGAGGAAATATCGCCAATGCCTGTCCTGCAGCGGACAGTGTTCCTCCGCTTCTAATTTACGACACGCGCCTGACCATAGAATCGCAGGGTGAGGAAAGGGAGGAGGCGCTTGAAGGATTTCTTCTTTCCCCCTACAGGTCTTCTTTAAAAAGAGATGAACTCATTACTGCCATAAAGCTTAAGAAACTTAAAGGTTACAGGTTCGGCTTCAAAAGGCTTTCCATCAGAGCCGCCCTTTCCATAGGCAGGCTTTCGGTAGCCTGGGCAGTGAAGGAACGATCCGGCGCCTATGAAGACGTGAAGATTGCCGTTGGCTCATGCACCCCTGTCGCCTTCAGGGCCAGGGAGGCTGAGATGTTCCTCAAGGAAAAACCGGTATGCGGAGGAGCAGTAAAGGAGGCGGAGGAGATGATAACTGCAGGAATTAGGGAAAAGACAGGGGAAAGACCCACCCACGCCTTCAAACTGCCAATACTGAGAAACATCCTTACGGAGGCCCTTTAGAGATGTTTGTAGGTGAAAGCCTGGAGAGAGTTGACGCCCTGGAAAAGGTCATCGGAAAGGGCATTTTCGCTGGAGACCTCAGGATGGAAGGGATGGCCTTTGGAGTGATCGTAAGGGCCGAGAGGTTCCATGCCAGGATAGCCTCTATTGATGCCTCAGAGGCCATCGCAACCGAGGGCGTTGTCCGGGTACTGACACATAAGGACATACCCGGGGCAAACGGCTACGGTGTACTCAAGAAGGATCAGCCGTATCTTGCGGCAGGTTATATAAGGTTTTTCGGTGAACCAGTCGCCATGGTCATCGCCCAAAACGAACGCATTGCAAGGGAGGCAGCCCTGAGGATGAGGGTTGACTACGAGGATATGGAGCCTCTGAACGATCCCTTCCTGGCGGCCGCATCCACTGTCAATATACACAAGGGAGGAAATCTCCTTTGTCGAAAGACGGTCATTAAGGGAGACACAAAGAGGGCAGAAGGGCAATCCCATGTGGTCATAGAGCGCACCTATTCAACGAGGCGTGTGGATCATGTGTTTCTTGAATGTGAGGCGGGGCTTGCCTTCCCGGATCAATCCGGAAGGATTACAGTCATATCCTCAACGCAGAATATCCACTACAAACAAAAAGAGGTGTCACGGCTCCTTTCCCTTCCAGAGGAAAGGATTAGGATAATCCAGGCGCCGACCGGAGGGGGGTTCGGGGGAAAGCTGGATGTGACGGTGGAGGGCTATGCGGCTCTTGCCGCCTACCTTACCGGAAGACCGGTGATGGTGAGATACACCAGAGAGGAGAGCATGCTCTCCAACACCAAGCGCCATCCTCTTTATATGAACTACAGGACAGGGGCGGCTAAAGACGGAAGGCTCACCTTTCTTGAGGCCAAGATCACAGGCGACACAGGGGCCTATGCCTCATACGGCGAGGTGGTGGCCTTGAGGGCCGCGGTACATGCAACAGGCCCCTACCAGGTGCCCAATGTCCACGTTGAAAGCAGCATGTATTTTACCAACAACCCCGTTTGCGGAGCCATGCGCGGCTTTGGCATCCCCCAGACAGCCTTCGCCCATGAATCCCAGATGGACCTCCTTGCTGAGGCCCTTTGCATTGATCCGCTGGAGATAAGGAAGATAAACGCCTTGAGGAAGGGCTCTGAAACCGCAACCGGCCAGGTTCTCAACCACAGCGTTGGATTCTACGACGCCCTCAAGTGCATTGAGCCTGCCTGGAAAGAGAGGAAAAAGACCGGCAATAGCGGTTTCGGCCTGGGATGCATGTTTTACGGGATCGGCAACACCGGGGTTCCGAACCCCTCTGCCTGCCATCTTACCTTGATGCCTGAGGGAAAAATTGGTTTCCATCTTGGGGCCTGTGACATAGGACAGGGCTCCGACACTGTGCTCACCCAGATACTTTTAGAAACACTGGGGCTAGAGAAGAACTGCGTGTTACTCGTCAAAGGCGACAGCGACACCACAAGGGATGCCGGTTCAAGCTCTGCAAGCCGCCAGACCTATATTACAGGCAAGGCCGTCTTTGAAGCAGGAAGGAAACTCCGCTCCTATCTTGAGGAAAAGGGCATAGATAAAGGAAGGTCCCTCAAGGATATCTGTTCAGAGGCCAGTGGTGAAGGCGGCCCGATCTTTGACGGCTTCTTTGATCCGCCCACCACATCCCTGGATCCGGTAACGGGTCAGGGTATTCCTTATGCCACTTACGCCTTTGCCGCACACATGACAGAGGTTGAAGTTGACCCAGCGACCTGCGTGTGCAGGGTAAAGAAGGTCCACGCCGCCCACGATGTAGGCAGGGCAATAAATCCCGATGCCGTGAGGGGACAGATATTTGGAGGAGTCGCCATGGGAATAGGTTTTGCCCTCATGGAGGAGTTTATTCCTTCAAGAAGCAAGAGCCTTTACTCCTATTATATCCCCACCTCAATGGATATGCCGGCGGTTGAAACATATCTGGTGGAAGACCAAGAACCTACAGGCCCTTACGGAGCCAAGGGAGTGGGAGAGCCAGCCCTCATACCCCAGGGGGCAAGCATAATGAACGCCATAAGGGATGCCACAGGTATTCGCGGATTTGAACTTCCCTGCAATTTTGAAAGGCTGTGCCTTCTCGCGGAGAAAGTATAACTGTCACCACTCAGGTTCAAAGTCAAAGCGTGGCGTTTAACGCAGCATCTCAATAATTGGGGGGGGGGCAAAACCACTGGGTTCCGGCTCCCGGATCGGGATCGGGGACGAGATTGGCCGGAAAGACGTAACAAGCCAAGTATTTGTCGTTCCAGCGAAGGTTGAAATCCAGAAAGATCGCGGCGAAAACAGTCGCCCCGACTTCTCAAGAAGATAAAAAAGGCTAAAGGAGGCTTATATGAGCGAGGTATTAATAAAGAACATCGGGTCCATTTTTACGGGAGACATTGATTATCCAATCATGGAAGGCCCATTATCCGTCATGATAAAGGATGGAAAGATCGCGGCCATAGAAAAGGGAGACTGCGGAAGTGGTGCCGCCAAGGTGATTGACGCCTCCCTCACAACCCTCGCACCGGGTCTTATTGACAGCCACACCCACCCGGTATTCGGCGATTTCACCCCCAGGCAGAACATGATCGGATTTATTGACAGCTCTCTCCATGGAGGAGTGACCTCCATGATCTCGGCAGGCGAGGTGCATCTTCCCGGAAGGCCCAAGGATCCCAAATCGGCAAAGGCCCTTGCGCTCCTTTCGAAGAGGTGCTTTGAAAACGCAAGGCCCTCCGGAGTGAAGGTCTATGCTGGCGCGCTGATTCTTGAAAAGGGCCTCAAGGAGGCGGACTTCAAGGAATTGAGTGAAGACGGCGTCCGTCTTGTAGGTGAGATAGGCCTTGGAACCGTAAAGACCGCCTCGGATGCTAAGGAGATGGTAATCTGGGCCAAGAAATACGGTATGAAGGTACTCATGCACGTTGGAGGAACCAGCATTCCGGGAAGCTCGACCGTAACATGCGAAGATGTCCTCGAGGCAAACCCGACTGTCGCCTGCCATCTCAACGGCGGCCCCACCTGCATTCCACCCACAGAAGCCTTCAAGGTAATAGAAAAATCGGAATGCGCAATAGAGCTGGTCCACTGCGGAAACATGCTTGCGGCATTCGAGATAGGAAAATTCCTCAAGGAGACTAAGAGGCTTTCAAGACTCATCCTCGGTAACGACGCACCGTCCGGAACCGGCGTTATCCCGCTCGGTATCTGGAGGATGATCACATTCGTATCAGGGATGTGCAAGGTGCCTGCTGAAACGGCGGTCTGCCTGGCCACCGGAAACACAAAGAAGGTCTTCGACCTTGATGAAGGCATCGTCAGGAAAGGGGCTCCGGCGGACCTCCACCTCATAGACGCACCCATGGGGTCCGAGGGGAAAAACGCAAAGGAGGCCATAGAGAAAGGCGATCTTCCCGGCATCGGAATGGTGATGATAGACGGTGTTGTTAAGGCCCAGACCAGCCGCAACACCCCGCCTCCTGCCAGAAAGCCTATCTTTTAGGGGGGAAGTCGCTTGAACATAAGAGTTGAAAACTGCTCAGGATGCGGACTTTGCACAGAGGTTTGCCCCCTCGGCGTCTTAAGCGTCAAGGACAAGGAGGTCTCCCTATCCGATGGTTGTGTTGAATGCAGAACCTGCCATAAGGTCTGCCCCAGCAAGGTCTTTGAATTCGAAGATGCAAGACAGAACCCCGTTTGCACATCCTGCCCCGTCATGTGCGCGATCCCTGAGGGGGGCCTTGGGGCTTGTCACCGATATAAGAATATAGGCGGTGAGATCAAGAGAAACGCCCGCCTTGTTACCATTGACGAGGTGAGGCAGTATCTCACAGGCCCTAATCAGGGAGGACCGGAGCCCCTTATCACAGGCATAGGCTCGGGAACGACATACCCGGACTTCAGACCTTCGCCGGTCATTGTCTCAGGGGTAAGAGACGGGATCAACATGGTTACGGTCGTAACCGAAGCCCCCTTGAGCTACAGCGGATTGAAGCTTAAGCTTGACACTGACCATTACCTGGGCATAGAGGGTAAAAGGATATTTACCCGCATAAAGGGAAGGAGGCATGTTGGGCACCTTTGCACCGAGGAATATGGTTCAAAGATTCTCTCCCTTGGCGGGGTTAACATCTTAACATCCAAGCACGGGCTTTTCGCGGCAAGGATCATGAGGGAGATTGTCTCGGGGAAGGATGCGCTACTTTCCATTGAAGACGGGGCCCAACTCAAGGTAAGGATAGGAGCGCCTCCGGAGATTGACGGAGTTTTCCAGAACAGGATGAGGGTCGGATGCGGAAGTGCCACCACGGGCCTTTTTGCCCCTTACATGGCCGATGCCGCTGACGAGGTCGTAGTGCTTGACGGCCACATAACGGCCCTTTTCACCGAACACCCCTGCGGCAGATACATCAAAAAGCCCCGATCCGGCATCTTCATAAAGGGCCAAAAGAGCACTGAGGGAAGGTATTTTCTGGAAAAGGGAGACGGTTGGGGAGGCACAGCGGTACACTCCCCCCTGGAGGTTATAGAAAGAGTTGACAGGTCAGTCTTCAGGCCCGGCATGACCCTCCTTGTTACTGAGACGACCGGGGAAAAGACCGCCTTCTTTAGAATGCAAGAGGAGGGCTTCATCGCCTCTGAACTGCCTGAAAAGGCTAAGGCCTTTCTGGACGTTTTAAAGGATTCCTGCGAGGCGACCAGGGTGAGCGGCATATTCGCCGCAGGCGTCGGTGGCTCTGCAAGGGCAGGAGTTACCAAAAATCCCATAAGGCTCACAAGGGCGGTTCACAGAGGGGAGGTCACGGTAACGGTGGGAGGGGCAAAGCCGTTCATACTTCCGGGAGGCGGGATAAATTTTATTGTGGACGTTGAAAAGATAAGGTTCGGCTCCATATATACATCGCCTACACCCTCCTTTATCCTTCCCATAGAATATACCATGACGTATGAGACCTTCCGCTCCATAGGGGGCCACCTGGAAGCTTTAAGGCCCCTTGAGGAGGTCTTGTCCGAAAAGGTCGGCTGAGCAAGTTTAAGCAAGAAGGTCATTTGGGGATACCGGATGCTTTATCTCGAACAGGGACCAAGCTGCCTGGTAATAACGGCAAAAAGAAAGGGAGAAGTTGCAGAGCCGGATGAAGAGAGGCTCCTTGATCTCCTTACAAGGATCCAAAGGCAAATAAAGGATGCCCTTCCCGTACTTAGGCTAAAGGCGGAGCGGGTTCTGAATCCCAGACACCTTCCCTGGGTAGCAAGGCGGATGGTTGAGGCTGCAAAGGCGATTGCACCTTTCGAGCTTACCGCCATGAGCGCGGTCGCGGGAGCCGTATCCGACGAAATCAAGGCTCACCTTGTGGCTGAAGGATTTGACCTGGCCCTGGTCAATAACGGCGGTGACATAGCGGCTTACTCAGCCCTGGATGAGACGATTTCGATAGGGACAGCCGATCCCCGAGGCGGGCTCAAGGGACCTGCCCTGAAGATAAAAGGCCCCTTTGAACTGGGAATCGCCACAAGCGGCCTTGGAGGAAGGAGTCATACAAAAGGTTGCGCTGAGTCGGTAACAGTGATAGCGCTAAGCGCGGCCATTGCCGATGCTGCCGCAACATTTGTCTGCAACGCCACCTTTATTCCATCGCCGCTGATCAAGGGCGCCCTGTCTGAGGCCCTTGACCCGGAAACGGACATAGCGGGAGAGGCGGTAACAGTAGAGGTCGGGGCATTAACGCCTGTGGAAATATCATCGGCCCTTCAAAAGGGCCTTGCAAATGCGTTGGATTTGAAACAAAGGGGCCTGATAACGGATGCGGTCATAACTGTGAAGGGACTTACGGCATCAACCTTCGGGCCCGGATCAAAAATCATATTGGAGGAAAGATATGCAGATCAGAAAGATTGTGACGGTTGTTGAGGAAGTGAGAGTTGACGGGGAAAAGGCGCTCGAAAAACCGCTTAGAAAGGCGGCCTGTGCGGTGGTCTTCAAGAACCCTTATGCCGGGAAGTACCAGCAGGATCTAACAGAGCTAATTGATTTCAGTGAGGAAATCGGAAAGGAAATCTCAGAGCGTGCCGTAAAGGCCCTGGGAGGCTCCGCTGTTGATTCCTACGGCAAGGCGACCATAGTCGGGGAAAAAGGAGAGCTTGAGCACGCGGCGGCCCTTATGCATCCCAAACTCGGCACCCCTCTGCGGAATGCCTGCGGCGGAGGAAAGGCCATCATCCCCTCGGCCAAGAAACTCGGGAAAATGGGCGATTCCATTGATATCCCAATTCATTACAAGGACGCGGCCTTTGTAAGGAGCCACTTTGATGCAATGACCCTGATAATACCTGATGCCCCCAAGTCAGACGAGATAGTACTGGCGGTGGCGGTAACAGACGGCGGAAGGCCCCACGCACGCGTGGGAGGACTCAAGAAGGAAGATGCTAAGAGGGAAGACGGCTTGAGATAGAGCGACTACCCTCTGTATTGGCCTCTTTGTTGAGACGGGCCGCCTTGGTTAGAAGAGGATACCCTGCTTTCTCTACCGGACTTCCATGCGGCCCTTCTACTCAATAGTCCCTAGGAAATCAAATCCATGAGACTTCCACAAGATGCTCTACCTTCTTAAATTCGGGGTCACCCGTAACAATTAAGGAGCTTGTCTTGATTGCTGTTGCTATGGCAAAGCAATCTGCATAAGAAACGGCGAATTCGGCTTTCAACTCAGCAGCCGAGAAGATGATAGCCGAAGAGACAGCAACTACATCCACAGGCAGTTCGTAAAATTCCTCCAACTGCCTCCTTGCCCGCTCAAGCCCTATCCTCCTGACGGTCTGGTAGTGGACCTCACCCAGGTTTATCTCGCTTATGAAGGCCCTTGATTCACCGTTTCGGGAAGATACAAGAAACCTTTCCACTTCATCCGAACCCCTTTCGTCCTGATAGAAACAGAGGATGGCATACGAATCAAAGAGGATATTTTTCATCTATTTCTTTGTCTTTTGCCCTTTCCCGTAGAAGTTCCTTTGCAAGGGAAGCCCCCCCCTTGAGCACTCCTCTCAGGGCCTTTATAGGATCGTCAGGCAGCGGCGTGATCTCCGCATGGTTGTCCACTATGCGAAAAAGCACTTTTTTACCGGGTGTTATACCTAATTTTTCTCTGACCTCCTTGGGAATAACTATCTGTCCTTTGGAGGAGGCTGTAACGACAGGCACTGTGTTTTACCTCGCATAAGACGTATTGTTAGATAAGAAAGATACCACCATGTAAATCATGCGTCAATAGTCTATCGCAATAGTAAAACTTTTATTAGAAAGTAAGAATAGTTGAACCTCTGATATCCTTTGCCTGAACAGGTAAGCACAACCCTGGCGTCGGAAGCCTCAAGAGGGAAGACGGACTTAGGATGGTGTTGAAAAATCCGCTGTTCACAGGCTTAAGCTAAATTACCCAAACGCAAGGCAGGCCGATATGGATATCAGTAGCTTCTGGCGATTGATTCGTATCAGCTCAATAATTGGGGGAATGGCTTTGCGCGGACCAAGAAATGCAGACCAGGAATCAGGTTCTGTAGGTGCGCCTTTAGGCGCAGGGCGCACGGTTCACGTGCGGCTGAAGCCGCACCTACCCCGGATCTTTGAGCTGATACACTGATTCTTCATATGGCGACTGAAACCATTGAAGGCTTGAGTATCCTGATCAAGTCGGCCGGGCCCATTGACGCCAGAAGGCCCCTCGCACCTGCGTTAATATAAATCCGGGGAAGAGAGGCTATGCTCTCCTCCATGAAAACCTGCAGGGGCTTTCTGGTTCCGAAAGGG
>Ga0210015_1000475_pt1 | contig 41347 bp, 36 predicted proteins | sample CryGeymeta201522_FD_185471 | JGI IMG/M metagenome (GOLD analysis project Ga0210015, IMG submission 185471) | Groundwater microbial communities from Crystal Geyser aquifers in Utah, USA - Crystal Geyser metaG 2015-22 (SPAdes) (version 2) | ecosystem: Environmental > Aquatic > Deep subsurface >...
CTTCATTTTCCAAGACCAGCCGCACCGCACGGGCGCGTACCTCAGTCGAAAAACGGTTCCCTGGGTTTCCTTTGTTCATAGCTTACCTTCCGAGCTTTTTGCTCTCCGGTAAACCCGGTCTGGTTCACTGAAACGTGCAGTCGGAAGCCCGGAACGATCTGTAGGCCCGCGAACACGACCTGATGTTGCACTGTGCCGGTGCCGCCCTCGCAACCGCCGCAGGCTGGGATGCCGCGCGGACGATGGTGCCATCGGCATCCGCCTGCTGCGAAACCTCCATCACGGCGCGCCAGATATCCACCGGGATGCCGCCGCCGGTGACGCCATCCATGGGAGAGGCGTCGTCGTTGCCCACCCAGACGCCAATCACCAGCGTTTCCGAGAACCCGATGAACCACGCATCCCGGTTGCCTTGCGACGTGCCGGTCTTGCCCGCTGAAAAGCCGGGAAGGCTGGCGCCCTGGCCGGTGCCCGAGGTGACCACCGCACGCAGCATGTCAAGCATCGGCTGGCGTGTCTGCGCCATCTCTACGGTGTCAGGTCCGCCTGTGGTGATCGCCAGCTTGGTGTCCGCATCGCCGACAGACATGGATGCCACGCCCGTGGCCTGGACGGGCATGCGCCCGGCGAGAACTGCCGCATAGGCTTCGGTCATATCCAGCAAGCTGACTTCCGAAGCCCCCAAGGCAAGGCTCAGCCCCTCGGTCAGCGGGCCTTCTATCCCAAGCTGACGCGCGACGGCGATGATGTTTTCGGTTCCGATGGATTCGGCCAGCCTGACCGTCGCCGAATTGAGCGATCTCGCGAAGGCTTCGGTCAGCATCACCCGCCCGTTGTTGCCGCCGCCATAATTCTGAGGCGTCCAGCCGTCGATCTCGATGGGCGCGTCCGAGACAACGGTCTCGGGCGTAAGGCCCAGTCCCATGGCTGCAAGATAGACAGGCAGCTTGAATGTCGAGCCGGGCTGGCGAAGGGCGTCGGTGGCGCGGTTGAACTGGCTCGCCGCATAGTCGACGCCGCCCACCATGGCGCGCACTTGGCCATCGGGTGTCATGGCGATCAATGCGGCCTGCGAGGCACCCGCAGCACGGCCCGGTCCTGCCATGATCTCGGAGACGATCCTTTCGGCGTCGCTCTGCAAACCGGCGTCGATCGTCGCCGAAAGGGTGATTCGCCCGTCGACAACCTGCGACAGGTCTGCCGCTTCCTTGAGAACCCAGTCCACATAATAGCTTCCGGCGCGCGACGGTGGCGGCGTGGCGTCCAGCAGCGCCAGTTCCGCCTCTGCGGTATCGAGGATGTCGTCGGTCGCGATCCGATCCTGCGCACGCATCAGCCGCAGCACGAGGGCAGCGCGCGCACGGGTGGTTTCAGGGTCTGCAAGCAGGTTGATCTGGCTTGGAGCGCGGATTCCGGCGGCCAGTGTCGCCGCTTCGGCAAGGCTCAGGTCCGAAAAACCATGGCCAAAGTAGATCTCTGCGGCTGCGGGGGCACCCCATGCCCCCGAGCCCAGGTAGATGGAGTTGAGGTAGAGTTCGAGAATCCTGTCTTTGCCAAGCTGGTTCTCCAGGGCGAACGCCAGCACCATTTCCTGCAACTTGCGCTGGAACGTCCGCTCGGGGCTTAGATACAGCACCTTGACGACCTGCTGCGTGATCGTGCTGCCGCCCTGCGAGATGCCGCCACCGCGGAGGTTTGCCACTGCCGCGCGGGCAATCGCCCTGAGGTCGATGCCGCCGTGCGAATAGAAGCGCCTGTCCTCAACCGCGACCACAGCCTCGATCAGCGATTGAGGCAGGTCCGCGAGCGGCACATAGGCGGCGCGGTAGGCCCCCTGGGCGTAGAGCGTTTCACCGTCAGCGGTTACAAGTTCAAGCCGGGGCTCTTCCAGAGGCGGAAGAATGTCCGCCAACGGCAAGTCCCGCACGGCCCAGATGACGACGCCCGCGGTTGCGACCGTGCCGATCCCGACCGCCACAGCACCTGTGACCGCCACCACCTTCAGGATGCGCCAGGTTCGCGGATAAGTCCGTTCTTTGGGATCGGATTGCACACCCGATCCGGGCTTCCATCTTGAGGGCAACTGCGACCAGGCCGTTTGGGAACGCCGCGCCAGATCATGAGCGTGACGACGGCTTCGCCCCGCAATGTCCGTCACTGAAAGCAGTATCCATCGCCATGCCGGGCCAACAGCACCACGCAACGCAAGTGATCGCCGTGTAAATTCGGACTTCAGAGCCTTCCCGAATGCAATAGCGGCAACCGACAAGGTGGCCTCATTGTCAGGCTTTGGCTGTTTGACTTGCTGTGGTTTTTCAACCCGAGTGGAACTCGCTTCAGCACCGTCTGGTGAAACCTCATCGGAGGGCGCTGTCATGGTTGATTTGCTTTCATAACGGATGTTGCATCGCCGAACGTCAGAAGGTGTTCGAGCAACATCAGTCTGTCTAGGTGAATACGATGCGACTGGAAAGGAGCAAGGGAAGCGGCCCGCCACGCGAGCCGCCCTTCGTTGATGCTTCTGCGATCAGCGGATGATGCGCACGATACGGCGACCTTCGCGATCGACGATCACAGGAACGCCGTTGATGTACGCATAGGAATATGTGCTGTCGGGCACTTCAGAGAGTGTCACGGTCAGCGCCGCGCCGAGGGTGGAGTTGAAAAACATTGGATGTTCCTTACAGCCAGAGCATCGGCACCGCGTTCCGGAGCAGCTTGCCTAATGTGGTCTTAACGCATGAAGTGACGGTCCGGTTCCGGCGCGTCCGTCCAATTGCGAACCGCCGTGCAGGTGCGAGGCTGTCGCGGGGGCGCACATCTGAGGGTCTGGCAGGGCCGAAGACAATGCGACTGCTTGTGGTCACATCACCGGGCAGACGAGAGAACGACGGTTCGGCACGAGAGGGGCCGTCGCACGTCATGACAAACCCAGACAAATGGCCGCCCCGCGCTTCTGGCGGAAGGCGATCCTCGCATGCTATGCTGTACTACAACTTGCCGCCGGGTCGAACAAAGGCGGCGGCAGCAACAAAGAGTGAGTGTCGCTTATGTCTGAAGCCGAACCGTTCTTCGGCATGTCGCCGACACATCTTCTCATGGCTGCGGTGGGTGCGGCGGTCTTTGTGGCCTACCTTGTTCCGGGCATCAGATTCCTGAGCGCGGCGTCCTCGTCCGCCGTTCTGATGATTTTCGGACTACTGGCCTTCACCTTCATCCCCGGCATGCCGGCGCCGCTTGATCCGACCACAAGCCCGCACATCTGGGAGCAGGTGAGCGAGTTCGTCGTCATCGTGGTCTTGTTCGCCACCGGCCTGCGGATCGACAACATCGGCAGCTGGAAACGCTGGCGCCCGACGGTGTGCCTGCTGCTGATCGCCATGCCGCTGACCATCGCAGCTCTTGCACTGCTGGGATGGGCGCTGGCGGGAATGACCGTTGCCGGGGCCGTCCTTCTGGGGGCCGTGCTATCGCCGACCGATCCTGTGCTGGCCGGCGATGTGCAGGTCGGTCCTCCGGGGGAAGGCGGCGAACACCCGGTGCGCTTCACCTTGACGGCCGAAGCGGGCCTGAACGACGGTCTTGCCTTTCCATTCGTCTACCTCGGGCTGATCATCGCCGCTCAAGGCGTCGATCCGTCTGCCTGGCTGCTGGAATGGGTCGCGCGCGATCTGATCTACCGGATTGCCGTGGGTGCTGTGGTCGGGGCTTTGGTGGGCTGGGTTCTGGGCCAGAGCCTGTTTTCCAGCTGGGGCAGCCGCGCCATTGAAAACGGCGGCCCCGGGGTTCTGGCCCTCGGGGCGGTGCTGCTGTGCTATGGTGTCGTCGAACTGGCCGAAGGCTATGGGTTTATCGGTGCATTCACCGCGGGGCTGATGTGTCGCCATGTCCAGAGAAAGCATCATTTTCACAAACGGCTGCATGCCTTCAGCGAGGCGCTGGAACACGCGCTCACAGCGATCCTTCTGATAATGCTGGGCAGCATCCTTCCCGCCCTCTGGCCATTTCTGGACTGGCGGCACACTTTGATCGGATTCGGACTGCTTCTTGTCATCCGGCCTTTTGTCGGGTGGCTCGCCCTCTTGGTAAGCGGACTGCCGTCGAACGACAGGTGGATCGTCGGATTCTTCGGCGTGCGCGGAATTGGATCTGTCTACTATGTGGGCTATGCCACGGGACACATGGAATTCGTGAACGAAGATCCGATCTGGGCGCTGGTGACCTATACGATCTTCGCCTCCGCTCTGCTGCATGGCGCGACAAGCTTTCTTGTCGACCGATACGCGTCGCCTTGGAGCGGGGAACCAGCTGCCGACAGCGGCTTTGCTGACCGGCGCGACGCCTGGACTGACTGACAAAACTGATGGGTGTTCGAATGCGCGCTCAGACAGTGTGCCTGCAATGGGGCACAATCTGGGGAGATTCGTCGATGATCCTCGATGCGCTTCACCACCGCGTTGCAAGGACTGCCATTGAGACGCAGGGACCAGCTGCAGTGTTGATAGCAAGCACCTTCTCGATAACAGAGCAGGCGATGTCGCTTGTCCCAGGTGGAGATCCGGCAGATCTGCGAAGCGGGAATTGACGAGATCTGCCCAACGTACCCTGTCCTCCATCTGTGAGAATAGAATGACAGTTGAGGAAGCGCTGTCAGCCGTCCTGATCGGTATAGTGGAGGGGCTGACCGAGTTTTTGCCAGTGCGGCGCAGCCGCCCTTCCTTGCCCGCGCCTCATCCTCCAGCGACCATGGAAGCCGCAAAGCGGAGGGCAAAGCAGCCGGCAGAGGCGGCCGAAGCAAGAGCGGCGCGACGGTTCAGGATCGCGCTGCGGTTCAGCGAGAGGGCGAAGGGAATCGATGGCAGGTTCAGGGTCTCGAACATGGGGTAGTCTGGACATGTTGCGCCCCGGGGCAACCGGGGCGCGGGTCAGGACGGGAAAGCCCGCGGGTCACTGCGCGAAGATGGAACCGCCGCCGATGATGATCGTCATCACGACGATGAAGACCAGCCAGTGAAGCAGGGTTGTCCTGAGATGGCTTGGGCCGACCAAGTGTTCCCGGACGCAGAAGGCGCACTGGATCTCGCCAGCCTGAACGGTGGTCCCGCAGCCGGTGCATTGCGCCTCGGTCAGTGGTTTCGCAGCACGGAGCGCGGGTGGTACCGGCCCCGGTGCCGCTGGTTCATCGCGTGGGGGCTCCTGACCCAGCCGGTCGGTCGGGGTGTCTCGGGGGGCTGCCTGGGCGTTGTCTGGGGATGACACGGTGTTGCCTTCTGGTGTGAAGTGAAGTGATGGGGAGTCGGCGGACGCCCGGCGAGACGCGAGATCGGCACTCATTGGCTGTTGGCCTCCGGCAGTGTGCCAAGCACCTCAACGACGGTGTCCCGCACACTGGTCTTCCAGAGCGAGAAGGCAACGCCCGCGCCCAGGATCGCGAAGGTGATGCCGAGGGACCAGGCCGGCGGAAACTTCTCCCAGCCCATCAGGTCGGCGATGAAGATCTTCGAACCGATGAAGACCAGCAGCAGAGACAGCGCGTATTTCAGATAGGCAAAGCGGTGCAGGATTGCCGCCAGCGCGAAGTAGAGCGCCCGCAGGCCGAGGATGGCGAAGATATTCGAGGTGTAAACGATGTAGGGATCGGTGGTGATGGTGAAGACGGCGGGCACGGAATCGACCGCGAAGACGACATCGGCAAGCTCGATCACGATCAGCGCCAGGAAAAGTGGGGTGACATAGCGCGTGACCCGGCCCGTTTCGGGATGCGCCTCGCGCACGAAGAACGCGCGGCCGCGCGGCCCGTCCGTGACATGGAACCGCCGCTTGAGGAATCCCAGCAGGCGACTGTCCTCGAGGCTGTGCTGCTTCTCGGACACGAACAGCATCTTGATGCCCGTGAAGATCAGGAAGACGGCAAAGATATAGAGCACCCAGTGATACTGCTCGACGAGGGTGGCCCCCAGCGCGATCATGGTGCCGCGCAGCAGGATCACGCCGAGAATGCCCCAGAACAGAACACGGTGCTGGTATTCCCGTGGAATGGCGAAGAAGCCGAAGATCAGCGCGATGACGAAGATGTTGTCCATCGCCAAGGTCTTTTCGACGACGAAGGCGGTCAGGTACTGCGCCGTCGCCTCGCCGTCCATCTGCCACCAGATGAAGCCCGCGAAGGACAGGCCGAGGGTGATGTACATGGCCGACAGGCGCAGGCTTTCGGCGACGCCGATCTCGTGGTCGTCCTTGTGCAGGACACCCAGATCGAAGGCCAGCAGCGTGACGACCAGCCCGAAGAACAACAGCCACATCCACAGCGGCTTGCCCAGAAACAACAATAGGAGGAAATCCAAGATCGTGACCTCATGGCACCCGCGCACGGGAGGTCAACACGCGAAACTGCGGGTCGGACACCGGGCGGGGAAATGCGGTCCGACATCACAAAGGTTAACCTTCGTCAGAGGGGCCCGGCCCGCATCAGAGAAATCAGCATGGCGGGATGCCGTTCAAGGGGCGGTGCAAAAGAATTCGTATGCACCTTGTCTCGATCGCCCGATCCAAGATGCGAAAGGGCAAAACGTCAAGCTGGCGCCGACATCGCTATGCACAGGGTCACCCTTGGCTCAAGATTGAAGTGCGACACCGAAAGCCCTGAGGTCATAACAGGTTGCGACCGAAAGAACTTACAAGCACCCGAACCGCGAGGATCAAGCCTGCGTCAGATCGGGCAGCTACTTGGGAGGCATCATGGCATCATCGGGCGCGAACTCAAGCGGGGAACACCGCCTGGCGGGTATGATCCACAGATGGCGAGGCTGGCGCGTGATGCGGCAAAGCGAAGCAAGCACCTCGGCAGGCCCTTGGGAAATGTCGATTGACCAACTGTTCAATGGTGGTCAGACTTACAGTTGAGTGTCGGTTCAGTGGAAGTGGGTTGGTGCCATTTATCTGCGATGAACTTCCCAGCCCGGAGAATCTGTTTCACCGAAGGACAATTAATTTAATACTGCCCTCGACAATTTTTCCCAATTCCACCCCGATCCGATGTGGGTTTACGATCTGGACACGCTCGGTTTTCTAATCGTCAATAATTCTGCGATCGCCAAATATTGATACTCCCGCGAAGAATTCCTCGCGATGACTATCGCCGATATTCGCCCCGGAAAAGACCTGCCTGCCCTGGCTTAAAATGTCGCGGCGGTAGCATAGGGTCGGGATGAAGCAGGGGTCTGGCGACACCGCCTGAAATCTGGCGAGATTATCTAGGCCCAGACTTCTTCGATCGGGTTGATCTCCGGGGCGTATGGCGGGAGCGGCAGCAGGGTGATGTTGTCGGGGCAGCGAAGCGCCTTCGACCCGTGCCAGCCGACGCCGTCGAGCACGAAACCGGCATGTGCGCCCTCGACGACGGTGTGGGATATCTCGGCGAGGTGGGCGTTCGGGGCAGACGGCGCCGAAAATGTGGGCCGAGGTGTCGCGCGGCGCGCGTGGGCGACTGCCGCGCGGGGCACAGATGCGCCTCAGCATCCCCTGCTGGCCGCCCCGAGCGTGATCCGGAAGGGCGCCGGTTTTGGTCGCGGCCAGTTGCTTGCCCACGCTGCGCTCGCGCATCACAACTCCGAAGCGCGCCTCGATCCTGCGCTGCAGGTCGACGCGCCGCCAGCGCACCACCTCGTCCACGGCAGGGTCGGAAGCCTCGCGCAGCGTCTGGCGATCCATTCCGCAGCTTTCGGCGGCGGCCTTGCGGTCTACGCCGTCCAGAACCGGTGCGATCGCAAGCATCCGCCCGCAGCGTGCGCGCCGACAAATCCGTTCATGTGATCGCAACCGCCATCGCCCCCCCATGCTTCGATGGAAGAGAATCATAGCGGCAAACCGAAGGGAACCCGCGCGAGTTTCAGACCGGGACCGTCGGTATAAGACGGCCCCCGGCTTAGGCCAACCTTAAACCACCATCTTGGCACATTGTGATGCCGTCTGGGGAGGGCGGCAACGACCCCATCCATTCATGGCGGACACCATAAGTCGTGGCTAAAGCACATCAGAGCGGTCACAGCGGACGGTTACGCAAATCCTCGGATCACACATGAAAAGACCGCCAGTCTCAGCCGGCGGTCCTTCATCACAGTAAAGAACTGCAAATCAGTTGCTGGTCTCCGCTTGCTCGGCTTCTGGCGCAGGGGCAAGCGAGGCCAAATAGGCATAGATATTGGTGGCGTCCTGCGGGTCGCGCACCTTGAACGCCATTTTGCCGCGGGCTCTTTTGTCGTCCAGCACAATGCGCAGATAGGCCGTCGGATCCTGAACATATTCGACGAAATGCTCTTCGGTCCAGACAAGGCCTTCTTCGCCGGCCTTGCTCATGTCCTTACCGTAACGGAATCCTTCGATGATCCCGGCTTGACGGCCAGCAACACCATAAAGGTTTGGCCCGGTCTTGGCGTTACGCCCCGCCAGCGTTTCACCAGCGTCGTTTTGCACCACATGGCAGGTCACGCACTGGCCAAAAGCTGCTTCGCCCGCAGCAACATCGCCCGAGGCGTGGCTTTCGGCGAATACCGGCGCCGTCATCAGACCTGCAGCGGCGCAGGCAATTAAGAACTTATTCATGTGTCGTCTCCCTTTATCGTCCGACTATTAATCTAAAACACTGCGGCGCAAGGTAAAGTTTCCTTGAGCTATTATTTTATCGTCAGGCAACCTGCCGGGCCAAGGCGCACTGCTGCCACAGTGAATTGAGTGCACCACACAAATGCTCTATATCCGCGTCACTGTGAAGAGGGCCCGGTGTAAACCGCAGCCTTTCGGTGCCTTTGGGCACAGTGGGATAGTTGATCGGCTGCACGTAAATGCCGAAATCCTGCATCAGTATGTCGCTGATCATGCGGCACTTTATCGGATCACCAATCATCACGGGAATGATATGACTGGGGTTGTCAAGATGCGGAATACCCAGCTGGGTCAAACGCTTGCGCAGTTTTGCCACCTGTGCGCGCTGGCGCTGGCGTTCCACCTGAGATGATTTGAGATGCCGGATCGACGTCTGCGCCGCCGCAGCAACCGCAGGCGGCAGAGCCGTGGTAAAGATGAAGCCCGACGAAAAACTGCGGATGAAATCGCACAGCGCCTTTGATCCGGTGATATAGCCGCCAAAACACCCGAACGCCTTGCCCAGTGTCCCTTCGATCAACGTTATCCGGTCCATCAGGCCCAGTTCTTCAGCCACACCGCCACCGCGCGGGCCATACATACCGACGGCATGCACCTCATCGATATAGGTCATCGCACCGTGTTTATCGGCCACATCGCAGATCTCGGCGATAGGGGCCATGTCACCATCCATGGAATAGACTGATTCGAAGGCGACGATCTTGGGGCGGTCTGCCGGTATCTCTGCCAGCTTGCGGTCCAGATCCTCGGGGTCGTTGTGGCGCCAGATCACCTTGTCGGCACGGGAATGACGGATGCCTTCGATCATGCTGGCATGGTTCAACGAATCCGATACGATCACCGCCCCCGGCAGTCGGCTGCCCAAGGTGCCCAACGCAGCCCAGTTGCTGACATAGCCGCTGGTGAACAGCAGCGCCGCCTCTTTATGGTGCAGATCGGCCAGTTCAGCCTCAAGCGCGACATGCTGTACTGCTGTTCCGCTGATGTTGCGCGTGCCACCCGACCCCGTGCCGCAGGCGCGGGTTGCGTCAATCATCGCCTCGACAACATCGGGGTGCTGGCCCATTCCAAGATAATCGTTTGAACACCAAACCGTTACATCCTTGGCACCATCCGGCCCCTGGTTCGCCGCGCGCGGATGCTGTCCACACTTGCGCTCCATTTCCGCGAAGATACGATAGTTCCCCTCGGCCTTCAGGTCATCCAGCTGGTTCTGGAAAAGTTTTTCAAAATCCATGGGGTTCCTCGCGTATCATGGTTTTCGGTGTATCTTTGCGCGCCGGAATCATCCAGCGCCAGAGTTTTTCGTCAGGGAGCGGTAAGACCATGAACCAATGCTCCAACAGGGCAAGGGCGGTCAATGCGGCCAAAAGGACAAATTCGATGCCCCCGGTGGTATATATCCGTTCAAGCCAGCAAAATGTCGCCATCGACAGCAATGTGATCGAGATCGGAAACAAGGCGTTCATCGCCCGACGGCGGAAATGACTGGCCAGATGGGCCAGCGGCGCCGGCAAAAATTCGGTGTTGATATGTGGCACGCCGAAAAACAGGTTCAGTTTTGCACTGACCCGGGCAAAGAACATCACGGCAAAGGTCCAGAGGGCCGTCGTATTCTCAGCCCCCTGAGTCGCCGCAGCAATACCCAGCAGCGCCGCCACCAACAACATTTCGTGCCAGGCGATGGTGCCGAAAGCCCGCAAAAACCGCTCCAATCCGGCGCAGCCGGGTGGGCAAGCCTGCGGCGCCGGCCCGGTGATGACGCCACACAGAAACGCCAGCTCGATCCAGCCCCAAATCGCCAAGGCGGACAGGAAACCGATATAGGCGCCCCAGGACTCGTCATCGCTCAAAGAGCGAAACAGCCCGTACACCCCGATAAACAACAAAGGTAACGCCAACAGAACCAAGGCCCGGTGCGCACCGGGGCCGCCGCTGTCGGCCCGTTTTACGGAAAACAGCAGCGCGCCGGTGGAAAACCACCAAACGAACAAGGCGCTCAGCGCTGCGATCCAAGGGTTGGCCAAAAACACGGTCCTGTTTCTTTCTTGCAAAAATACCTCGGGGGGTCCGGGGGGCTGGCCCCCCGGGACCGTGGGTTCAGTACGCCGGTTCCAAACGCACGTCTTCGGGCACTACATTGGCCTTAACCGGTATGGTGTACAGCGCGACAAAGGCCCGCACCGCGTTGGCCCCTGCTGCCACACGGCCCAGCGCCCCCACCACGCCGCCACGCGCCTTGGCCCGGTCCATCGCCAGGAACGCACGGTTCATCCGGTCGAGGTTGGGCCGCCAGCGCGGGTGGTCGATGTCCAGTTCCACCGGAAACACCTGCCGCGCGATGGTGCTGGTCTTGCGGAACACCTCTTGGTCGTACCAGTCGATATCGACGCCCAGCGCCTTGTGAAACTCGGGGCGGGCATGGTCGCGCACCCACATGGTGGAAAACACCGCCGTCAGGAAGAATCTGATCCACATCTTGTTGGCCCAGGTCTGGGTCAGCTTGGGATCGGTCTTCATCAGCAGGGCAAACGCTTCGCCGTGGCTGAACTCGTCGTTGCACCATTCCTTGAACCATTTGAAGATCGGGTGGAACCGATGTTCGGGGTGCGCCTCTAGGTGACGGAAAATGGTGATGTACCGGGCATAGCCGATCTTTTCTGACAGGTAGGTGGCATAATAGATGAATTTGGGCCGGAAATATGTGTATTTCTTCTCGCGTGTCAGAAAACCGAGGTTTACCGCAACGCCGGCCTCGCGCAGGGCGTCGTTGATGAACCCGGCATGGCGCGCCTCGTCGCGGCTCATCAAGGCGAACAATTCGCAGATGTCCTTGTTGTTGCCGCGCCGCTTCATTTCCTTGTAAAGGACACATCCCGAAAATTCGGCCGTGCAAGACGAAATCAGGAAATCCAGAAACTCGGCCTTCAGGGCGGGGTCCATCCCTTCCCAGTCCACACTGTCCCAATCGGCATTTTTCCGGAAGTGACCCTTGTTGGGATCGGCCTTCATCTGACCAATCAGCTTGTCCCACTCGGCGCGCACCGGGGTGACGTCGATGGCGTCCATCTCGTCGAAATCGGTGGTGTAAAATCGCGGCACCAACAGGGTGTTCTGCATCGCCAGATCGGTTGCCGACTGGCTGTCGAATTTGGCGTTTTCCTGCTGAATCGCCAGGTTTTCTTCAACCGTGACGGCATCGGCGGTATGCTTGGCAAGTGCGTTCACAGCGTAGCCTCCTCAGAGAACGAGAACTCGCAGAGTTCCATGAATTCAAAATCGCCGGTCAGGCGGGTCCACAGCCGTTCCACGGCGCTGGCGCGGGTGATCGTGGCGGTGCGTTGCTCGACGATGTGTTCGCCGTATCCTGCCAGCACCGGCGCCCCGTGCACCAGCACGGAATCACCGGGATTGATCACGGCGCCGTTATCAAGGCGCACATGGGCCGAAAGCTCATCGAAGGTGTGGCACACTTCGACCGTGCAGGGCGCGGTTTCAGTGGTGCGTGTCAGAAGTCCCATTCTGGTTCCCTTTCAGTTTGGCAGGATCCAGTTCCAGTAGGCGGCGTTGCCGGTACCAAAACTGTTCAACTCGACGGACCATCCACTGGCCGGGTCATCGAGGCTAAGCCGCCCGTTGGCGAAACGGGTGACAGTGACGGGGGGGTTGCCGGTGACGCGCGACACCTTGCGCGCACGTTTGAGGCCATCGATCACGACCGAAACGAAGGCGCCGTTGTCGTTGTCAACGACGATCGTGCCATCGGGTTCTGTCACCAACAGGGCCGTGCCGTCACTTTCCATGATGACGGTGCGGCTGGCGAGGATCTCGGCCGGTTTCGGCTGGCCTGCAGGGGCACGCCCGGTCAGCACCGATGCACTGACCAGGGCGAGGGACGAAAGCGCCAGCGCCACGACAGCAATGACCAGTTTACGGGGGATCATGTTGTGATCCCGGCGGGTCATCTCCCGCTGCTCGGCATCGAAATACAGTCCAGATTGTACGCGTTTGGTGGCCATGTTACGCACCCCCTTTATTCGGCTGCGACGGTGGCCTGCGCCGGGGCGCGGGACACTTCGGGTTGGCTGACACGCGTCTCGGCCGCAGTGGCGAGGATGCGCGCAACACGTTCAGCATCGGGAATCGCCCGCAACGCCGGTTGGGTGTGCTTGAACTGCCAGGGGCGCAGATGCGGCCACAGAACCATATAGGACAGGCGCACATCGCCCACTGTCGACAAGGCAATGGTGCCGTTGCCCTTGCGGCCCAGCGACAGATCGGCGCTGACAATGCGGGTGAACGGCAGATTGACGGTGATCGTCAGTGCCGCACCGATCCGCATTGCCACACGGGCAGTGGTGATCGTGTACATCGTGTTGCGCGCCTGGATCCAAGCCATGGCAAGCAGGATAGCGCAACACACCAGACCGATCAAAAGAAACGGTATCGCCGTCGCCAGCGCCGACGCGAGCGGCATCGCAGCAGAGGAAACCCCGACACGCCAGACGGCCAGCACGGCAAAATAACCGGCGATCCAATGGATGTTGAGGGCCTCGCGCGCCAGCGCCCAGGTTTCGGGCCGCCCCTGCCACAGGATCACTTCGCCCTTCGGCGGTGTCTCTGGCAGGCCCGGCACCGGTTCGACCGCGAAATCATCATGTGACATATCTTTCTCCCTCTTCGTTCCCTTGGTGGTCTGCACGCGGCGGGCGAGGCCGCGCACAGTGTAGCGATCAGGTTTGGATCAGTGGTACATCAGACCGCCGGCAAACCAACCGGTGATTTTTTCTTCTTCCAACAGCGTCACTTCGGTGTTGGATTTCGTTGTCGGAATTCCGGCGATCTGGGTCGAGTTGAGCGAGGTCAGATCAACCCAGCGGTTTGTCACCTTAACCATGGTGATCGGCGCCAGGCGACGACCCGAGCCAAATTCCGGTGCCATCTCGAATTCGACATAGCGCACCAGCTGCTCGGGTTCGTCGATCCACATGTCGGTCACGGTGCCCACCACCTGATCGTCACGGCAGACCACCGGCAGACCGCGCGGATCACGCCCGGCCGACACGAAGAACGCGTCATTGGCCGACATCGGCTTGATCTTCGGGTGACCGTGGCCATCAAGCTCGGGCAGATCGCGCCGCGGTGCCCAGGATGCAGGGCCGACCCCGTCAACCATCGGGTCGCCCGTAGGGGCATGGGGAAACCCCTCAGAAGCGGCAGTGCGCGCCATGGCCAGATCGGTACGACGGTGCGCATCCTCATTTTCGACGCTTGGCACTGTTACCTTGCCCCGGCCATGGGGCAGATCAAATTCCTTGGTGCCGGGCACGGGAAACAGGCCTTGGTTGGGCGCAATCGCGCCATCCTCGGTTTCCAGTGGATACCCCTCGCGCATGTTTTCTGTCTGAAGGTAATAGATCAGCAGGGCGAAAAAGCCCCAGAACAGCCAGATCGCCAGGCTGGCCAGATCGAAGTTTCCGAAAAAGTTTACACCGACCATGTTGGGGTCCTCCGGTGGTTAAGTTGGGAAATCGGCAAGACCGATCTTGCCGTTATCCGTATGATTCGATTGTAGAAAGGAAATCTTGACCAGCGGGCCAAGCACGATGAGCGTGACAAACAGCAACGCAATTTCCAGATTGTAAACCGTAATGTACCCGATGGATGGCTGGTTCAGCACGTCACCAAAGGCACCGCCGGCAGCCATCGCCGATACGCCATCGCGAATCGTGCCACCCAGCGCGATCGACAGGCCGGCCGCCGTCGCCTGTGCAGCACCCCAAGCGCCCAGCGCCAAGCCACGCCCGGCCAACCCCTGCACAGGCATCGCCATGGCGGCAGTCAAAGTTGACACGGCAAACAGCCCACCGCCCAGACCGATGGCCCACGCTCCGAAATAGAACAACGCGTTACTGCCCACCGGTGCCGCGAAGATCACGCAGGAAAACGCCGCGACCCCGACCAACAAACCGCGCGACGCCATGCGATAGGCGCTCAACCCACCCTTGAGCCATTTCGCCGCAAGACCAAACCCGACCAAAGCCCCCAGCGACCACAGCGCGGTCAGAACCGTGGTGGCCGAAACGCTCAGCCCCATGATCTCGCCCCCGTAAGGCTCCAACAGGACATCCTGCATGGAAAATGCCATCGTGCCCAGAAACACCACGGCCAACAATCGCCCGGCATCGCCCCCGGCGGAATAATCGGCCCAGGCATCGGCGAACTTTGGCCGGGGCTGTTCACGCTCGGCCTTGCTCATCGGGCGGACGTTTTCCTGTTTCCAGAGCGCGACAATGTTCAACAGAACGGTGACAACCGCTGTGCCCTGCACCACCCGGATCAGTGTCAATGGCGCATAGTCCCTCAACAGCCAGCCGATGATCAGAGACGAAACCGCCATGCCCAGCAAGAACATGACATACAACAGGGCAACGACCCGCGGCCGCGTTTCATCATCGGCGCGGTCACTGGCCAGGGCCAGACCGGCGGTCTGTGTCATATGCAGCCCGAGACCCGTCATCAGGAACGCCAGCGCCGCCAGAACCTCACCCGCCCAGGTGGGGCCATAGGTCTGATCGCCGCCCAGCACGATCAACGCAAAGGGCATGATCGCCAAACCGCCCATCTGCCACAGCGTTCCGAACCACAGATAGGGGATCCGTTTCCACCCGATGGCGCTGCGGTATGTGTCGCTGCGAAACCCCAACAACGCGCGGAACGGCGCAATCAGCACCGGCAGCGCAATCATGAACGCCACGACCATGGCCGAAACGCTGAGTTCGACAATCATCACCCGGTTCAGCGTGCCCAGCAGCATCACCGACGCCATGCCCACCGATACCTGAAACAGCGACAGGCGCAAAAGCTGCCCAAGGGGCAGGCCCGTGCTGCCCGCATCGGCAAACGGCAGCATCTTCAGTGTCAGTTTGGTCAGGCGGTGGGGGGCCTTTTGCGTCATGCCACATGCTCCAGACAGGACGAGATATAAAAACCGCTGGTGATGCGCCCAGCCTCGGACAACCGGCCCTCGACATGACGGGCCAGGATGCGGGGCGCATGGGGAATCATCACCGGCGAGCGATCAGCGCGCGGAAACAGTTTTCCCAACGTGAAGAACGTCATCAGAAACGGTGTGCGCGGCGCAACAGTGAACACCACCTTGCCCGACACCCGAGGGCTGAGGTCATTCAGGCGCGCCCCGATGTCGGCTGCGGTGTAATAGATCAGACTGTCCATGGCGATCACATGGTCGAACGGCCCATGGGAAGGGTTCAACATATCGCCGCTGGCAAACTCGACCTGGCCGCGCAATGCGTCGGGCAAACGCTTGCGCGCGATTTCCACCAAGGCGGGCGAAATATCCACGGCCATCACGGCGGCACCGCGCGCAGCCAGTTCCGCAGTCATCGCACCGGTGCCGCACCCGGCATCCAGAACCCGGCACCCGGTCAGATCCGCAGGCAGACGCGACAGCATCAGCGCGCGCATCCGGTCGCGCCCGGCACGCACGGTGGCCCGCACCTTGGACACAGGCGCATCGCTGGTCAGCGCCTCCCACGTCTTCGTGGCGGTGCGGTCAAAGTAATCTTCGACCCGGTCGCGCGTGCCTTCATAAGACGCACGCGCCTTTGGCGAGACATATGTCGCTTCAACAGTCATCAGTCGAAACCGAGCAACTCGAAGATTTCACGATCCGGCAGGGATGTCGGCGCCAAAGGCTCGGTTCCGGCAAACAGCGTCTGGGCCAGCCGCATGTATTCGGCCCGCGCCATAACGATGTCTTCCTCATCGGGCATTTCGAACAGTGTCTTCTTCTTCAGACGGCTGCGGCGGATGGCGTCGATGTCGGGCATGTGGGCGATCCGGTTGAACCCCACCACGTCACAGTACCGATCCACCTCATCGGTGTTCTTGCTGCGGTTCGCGATACAACCCGCCAGACGCACGTTGTAATTCTTTGACTTGGCCTGAACGGCGGCGATGATCCGGTTCATCGCATAAATGCTGTCAAAATCGTTCGCGGTCACAATCACGGCGCGGTCGGCATGTTGCAGCGGCGCGGCAAAGCCGCCGCACACCACATCGCCCAGCACGTCAAAAATCACGATGTCCGTATCTTCCAACATGTGGTGCTGCTTCAACAGCTTCACGGTCTGGCCCACCACATATCCGCCACATCCGGTGCCCGCAGGCGGCCCGCCCGCTTCGACACATTTCACCCCGTTGAATCCGACGGTGACGAAATCTTCGGGGCGCAACTCTTCCGCGTGGAAATCAACATCCTTCAGGATGTCGATCACGGTGGGCTGCAACTGGCCGGTCAGGGTGAAGGTGCTGTCGTGCTTGGGGTCGCACCCGATCTGCAACACACGCTTGCCCAACATGGAAAACGCCGCCGACAGATTGGAACTGGTGGTCGATTTGCCGATCCCGCCCTTGCCATAGATGGCAAAAACCTGGGCGCCTTCGATCTTCAGCGACATGTCCTGGTGCACCTGCACCGATCCCTCGCCATCCTCGCCCTTCAAAATCGGCACACCGGCCGCCGCGCGCAGGGTTGAAACTTCATCTCTGGGGCTCATTTGGTCCCTTCCTGCAAGACGAAAGCCGCCTTGCTCATCTTTGGTTTAAAAATCTTCCGGGGTGTCCGGGGGGCTGGCCCCCCGGTGGATCGCCCGACAAGGGCGAAACCATATGCTGTATCGTCACTCATTCCGCCGCGATCCCCTCAAGCCGATCCTCAAGTTCATCCGCCGCCCCCTGCAACGCCTGCAGCGTGGCAGCATCCGGGGTCCAGTAATTGCGATCGCTTGCCTCCAGCAGGCGCCCGGCCATCCGTGCGCTGGCCTGGGGGTTCAGCGCGGCCAGACGATCGCGCATGGCGGTGTCCAGAACGAAGGTTTCGCTCAGCCGCTGATAAACCCAGGGGTCAACCTGACCGGTGGTTGCCGACCAGCCCAGCGTGTTGGTCACGCTGGCCTCGATCTGGCGCACGCCTTCGTGGCCGTGCTTCAGCAATCCCTCGTACCATTTGGGGTTGAGGTTGCGCGACCGGGTTTCCAGCGCGATCTGGTCCTTCAGCGTGCGCATCTGGCCTTTGCCGCGGGTCTGGTCGCCAATATAAACAGCGGCGTCCGAACCCTTGGCGCGTTTCACCGCCCGGGCGATGCCGCCTAGTGTGTCGAAATAGTGATCTACCGTGGTCACGCCCAGTTCGACCGATTCAAGGTTCTGATAGGCGATATCGACATCCTTCAGCACCTTCTGCAACAGAGCGCCCTGCTGGGCCGCCTTGCCGTTGCAGCCATAGGCGAAACTCTTGCGCGATTCATAGGCATCGGCCAACTCGTCCTCGTCGTCGAAACCGCCCTGATCGACCAACACGTTGACGTTGCTGCCATAGGCGCCCTCGGCGTTTGAAAACACCCGCAGGGCGGCGGTTTCCATATCCACATCCATGGCCTTCGCATAGGCCAGCGCATGGGCGCGGATGTAATTCATGTCTTCGGGTTCATCCGCCGTCGCGCATTTGAAGGCCGCCTCGGCCAGCATCCGCGTTTGCAGCGGCAGCAGATCGCGGAAGATGCCCGATAGCGTCATCACAACGTCGATCCTCGGCCTGCCTAGTTCGGCCAAAGGCACCAGATCGGCACCGCACAGCCGGCCATAGCCGTCAAACCGCGGTTTCGCCCCCATCAGCGCCAGCGCCTGGGCAATCGGCCCGCCGTCGGATTTGATGTTGTCACTGCCCCACAGCACCAGCGCGACGGTACGCGGCATCGTCTGGTGCGTGTCCAGCAGAAGTTGTGCCTGTTTCGCACCATCCTGCATGGCAAAGGCCGTGGGCATCCGGAACGGATCAAAGGCATGGATGTTGCGCCCGGTGGGCAGCACGTCGGGACTGCGGATCAAATCGCCCCCCGGCACCGGCGCGATGAACCGTCCCGCCAACGCCCGCATCAGACCAGGCAATTCATGATCTTCCGACAACAGTTTGTCGATCCGTTTGCGGGCCGCTTCGCTGCGGTCGGGCATCAGCGCGATCTGCGCTGCGCGGTCGTGGGCCGACATCGGCCGACCGACAATATGCAAACCGTCTGTAATCAGCGCATCCTCGGTTTCCAACAGCTTCAGCCACAGCTTTTCAGGCGGGGTGCCGCCCATGTCCACCGCCACCGCCTGATCGGCGATCAGCGTCTCCAGGTCGGCTCTGTCATTGCTGTCGGGTGCCATGGCGCGCCAGCGCGTCACGCTGTCCTTCAGTTCGGCCAGCCCCTTGTAAAGGCCGGATTGCGCCAAAGGCGGGGTCAGGTGGGTAACACACACCGCATTGCTGCGCCGCTTGGCCAGCGTCGCCTCGGACGGGTTGTTCGAGGCATAGAGATAGACGTTGGGCAGTTCCCCGATCAGCCGATCCGGCCAATCCCGCGCGCCCATGCCTGATTGGCGGCCCGGCATGAATTCCAACGCGCCGTGCATCCCGAAATGCAGCACCGCATCGGCGCGGAAATCGTTGCGCAGATACCGATAGAAGGCGCTGAACGCATGGGTGGGGGCAAAACCGCGTTCGAACAACAGGCGCATCGGATCGCCCTCGTATCCAAAGGTGGGCTGGACACCGACAAACACGTTGCCGAAATGCTGGCCCAGCACGAAAACGCCGCGCCCGTCGCTTTGCACGCGGCCGGGCGCCGGGCCCCAGACCGCCTCGATCTCGTCCAGCCAGGGGGTATCTTTCACCAGGGCATCGGCGCTGACATGGGCGGCCACGTTGGCCTCTTGCCCATAGGTGGCGGCGTTGCCTTTCAGGATGGCGTTGCGCAGTTCCTCCACCGTGTCGGGCGGATCGACGACATAGCCTTGGGCCTTCATCGAATGCAAGGTATTGAACAGGCTCTCGAATACCGAAAGATAGGCGGCTGTGCCGACGGCCCCCGCATTGGGCGGAAATCCAAACAGAACGATCGCCACCTTGCGATCCACAGTCAGCGACCGGCGCAACCGGGCGAGTCGCAGCACCTTTTCAGCCAGCGCCTCGATCCGCTCAAAGCAGGGCGCCATGGCGCGATGCTCGGAGGTGCTGTTGCAATGGCGACCACAGCCATGGCACCCGTCGCCGTCGTGTCGGCCGGCAAAGACCGTCGGGTTGGTTGCGCCGTCGATTTCGGGCAGGGCGATCAGCATGGTGGTTTCCACGGGGCCAAGGCCGCTGGCACTGTCGCCCCACTGCCCCAAGGTCTGAAACTCCAACGGGTGGGCGGCGATATAGGGCACGTCAAGATCGCTCAACATATCCACCGCAGCAGCGCTGTCATTATAGGCGGGGCCGCCGACAAGGGAAAATCCGGTCAGCGATACCATGGCATCGACATGACCTTTGAAATAGGTCTCGACGGCGGGCCGCCCGTCCAACCCGCCGGCAAAGGCGGGGATGCAACGGATGCCGCGCGCTTCGAAACTGCGGATCACCTGATCGTAATGCGCCGAATCCGACGCCAGAACATAAGACCGCAGCATCAACAGGCCCACCGTCGCCACAGGCCGCGCCGGCCCGGGCAGATCTGCAATGTCGGTGACAATGCGATGACCCGGCAGATCGGGGTGGTACAGCCCCACCTCGGGGTATTCGATCGGCGCCTTGACCGGCGCACCGTGCCAGGCGGTCACGTTGGAATAGCGCGAAATCAACATGCGGATCATCTGTTCGACATTATCGTCCGAGCCGCCCAGCCAATACTGCATGGCCAGGAAATATGACCGCAGATCCTGCGCCTTGCCGGGCAGGAATTTCAGGATCTGGGGAATGCGGCGCAAGATTTTCATCTGGCTTTCGCCGGATGACCGTTTTTTCGTGTTCGGCTTCAGCTTTTTCAGAATTCCCATAAGCCCGCTGGCCGGTTTCGCCATATCGACACTGCCCATGCGGGTCAGCTTGACGATCTGTTCATCGGCAATGACACCCAGCATCGCATCGCACTGGCCACGCCGCGCCTGCAATTCCGGCAGGATGGCGGTGATGTGTTCTTCGATGAACAAAAGGTTGCACACCACAATATCGGCGTGACGCACGGCATCTCGGGCCTGCTCCAGAGAATCGGGGTTTTCGGCCCATTGTGCTGCGGCATGGACGCTGACGATCAGGCCGGGGAAATCCGCCTCAAGCCGCGGCAGAACCCGCGCCGCAGGTCCGGCCGCATGGGCATCCAGCGTGACGATGGCGATTCGGTAACCGGGAATGTGTGCACTATCGCGCATAATGGGCCTTTGCCTCGTATAAGGTATCGACAGACACTTCTTGCAGGCCCTTCAGGGCGGCGTATGCCTCGGTGTTGCGGCGCGCCTTGCCACGGACGAAGAAGGGTATCTTCTTCAGCTCCTTCTCGGCATCCGCCAGCCAGACAAGGACGTCTGCGCCTTGATTTTCCGGCTTCTTCTTGCCTGAAATACTCAAATCCGCGATCGTATCGGGCTCCGGCGCTGCCGTGGCCTTGCCCCCGTGATGACTGGCGCCCGCTGCGTCGTGAAATTCGAAATCATCGCGGAACATGTGCAACAGGTGCTCTTCCAGCCCCATGACAAGAGGATGCACCCAAGTGTCGAAGATCACATTGGCGCCTTCAAACCCCATTTGCGGCGAATAGCGGGCCGGGAAATCCTGCACATGCACGGGTGCTGAGATCACGGCGCAAGGGATACCCAGACGTTTGCCGATGTGGCGTTCCATCTGAGTGCCCAGGATCATCTCGGGCGCCAGTGCCTCGATCGCCGCTTCCACCTCAAGGTAGTCATCGGTGATCAGCGCCTCAACGCCGTATTCCTTGGCCAAGGCCCGGATCGGGCGGGCGAATTCGCGGTTGTAACAGCCCATGCCACAGACGGTGAAGCCCATCTCGTCGCGGGCGATGCGGGCGGCTGCAGCCACATGGGTGCCATCGCCGAACAGAAATACCCGCTTGCCGGTCAGATAGGTTGAATCGACACTGGCGGCATACCAGGGCAGGCGCAGGCGGCTGTCGTCCACCGCAGGGCTGACCCCGGCGAGCTTGGCCACCTCGGCGATGAAATCACCTGTCGCGCCAACGCCGATGGGCACCGTTTTCGTGAAGGGCTGGCCGAGGTTCTTTTCGCACCAGCGCGCGGCGGCCTCGCCGGTTTCGGGATAGAGCAGCACATTGAAATGCGCAGCACCCATACGCGCAATGTCGGACGGCGACGATCCCATGGGCGCGGTGACATTCACCTCGACCCCCAGGTCATACAGCAGGGCGGTGATTTCGGTTATGTCATCCCGATGGCGAAAGCCAAGCCCGGTTGGGCCAAGGATGTTACATGACACCCGTTCGCTGCGCGCCATTGGCTTTGCAAGATGGCGGACGACCTGGAAGAATGTTTCATCCGCGCCAAAATTTTCCTTGCGCTGATAGCTGGGCAACTCAAGCGCAATCACCGGCACAGGCAGGCCCATGGATTCGGCCAGCCCGCCCGGATCATCCTGGATCAGTTCGGCGGTGCAGGACGCACCGACGATGATCGCCTGCGGCTTGAACCGCTCATAAGCGTCGCGGCAGGCGTCCTTGAACAGATAGGCAGTGTCAGACCCCAGATCACGGGCCTGGAAAGTAGTATAGGTGACGGGCGGGCGATGATTGCGCCGCTCGATCATGGTAAACAGCAGGTCGGCATAGGTGTCGCCCTGTGGCGCATGCAGCACATAGTGCAATCCCGTCATGCCGGTGGCGACGCGCATCGCGCCGACGTGGGGCGGGCCCTCGTATGTCCAAACGGTCAGCTTCATGACTGGCCGCCGGGGGCTGTCTGCCCCCGGACCCCCGAAGGTATTTCAAGCAAGAAAGAGATCATGCGCTGGCCCCATGTTTCAGAAGTGCGCGGCGGCGCAGCGGCCGGGCGAACAGCGCAGCCAGATCGCCCGCCTGTTCGTAGAAATGCACCGGGGTAAAAACCAGTTCGATCGCCCATTTTGTGGTCAGGCCTTCGGCCTCAAGCGGATTGGCAAGACCAAGGCCGCAGACCGTCAGGTCGGGGCGGGCGGCGCGGGCGCGGTCCAGTTGCAGATCAACATCCTGTCCTTCGGAAATGGTGGGACCAGCCGGGATCAGATCCAGATCGGGGCCGGTCAGCGCCTTGTGCAGAAACGGGGTGCCGATTTCGATGGCGGTCATGCCACATTCACGGGTCAGGAAACGGGCGAGCGGGATTTCGAGCTGGCTGTCGGGGAAGAAGAAGATCGACTTGCCGTTCAGGGTTTCGGTGGCGGCGGCGATGGCCTTGCGCGCCCGGGCGCGGGGGGCTTGGGTCGCCCTGTCGAAGGTGGCCCGATCAACACCAAATTCATCGGCGATCACCCGCAACCAGGCGGTTGTGCCTTCTTCGCCGAACGGAAATGGCGCGGGCAGGTGCCGCGCGCCGCGACGTTCCAGCGCGGCGTGGGTGTCACCCAGAAACGGCTGGGTCAGTGCGAAAACTGTGTTCGGCCCACAGGCCAGCGTATCATCCGTGCGCCGGGCGGGCAGGCAGCGGATGTTGTCGATGCCCATGTCGCGCAAAAGGCCCAGCATCTGATCCTCGACCACGTCGGGCAGCGCGCCGACCAACAGCAGTTCGCGCGAATCGGTGTCACGCAGACCGGGCACCATGGAGGCGAGGCAGGCATCTTCGCCCTGGGTGAAGGTGGTTTCGATCCCTGAACCGGAATAATTCAGCACACGGACATGCGGGGCATGCTTTATCGACAGACGTTCGGCCGCGCGGTGCAGGTCAAGCTTGATCACTTCCGAGGGACAGGAACCGACGAGGAACAATTGCCGGATGTCCGGGCGGCGGGCCAGCAGGCGCGCGACTTCGCGGTCCAGCTCATCCTGCGCGTCGGCAAGACCGGCCAGATCTTTTTCCTCGAGGATTGCAGTGGCGAACCGCGGTTCGGCAAAGATCATCACACCGGCGGCCGACTGCAGAAGGTGGGCACAGGTGCGTGAGCCGACGACAAGGAAGAACGCGTCCTGCATCTTGCGGTGCAGCCAGATGATGCCGGTCAAGCCGCAGAACACTTCGCGTTGGCCACGCTCTTTGAGGACCGGAGTGTCGCGGCAGCCGGGGCCGAGGGGGGCGTGATCGTTCATGCCGGCACCCCCGAATCAAGCCGCGCGCGGCGCAGTTTGTAAAGAAACTGACCTGCATTCACGACATAGGTCAGATAAGCCATCAGGGTGACGATCATCAGAGTCTCCGGCGCCAGCGCGCCCGTCAGAAGACCCCACAGATACAACGTGTGCAGCGCGATCACCACAAAGCTGATCACGTCCTCCCAGAAGAAGGCGGGAGCGAAAAGATATTGCCCGAAAACCACCTTTTCCCAGATCGCGCCGGTAATCATGATCGTATAAAGGCACAGCGTTTTCAGAAGGATAGATACGGTTGCCGCGCCATAGCCATCGCCGGTTGCAAGATAGCGCAGCACCAGCACCAGCGAAACCGCGAAGATCAGGAATTGCACAGGCGCCAGAACGCCCTGAACCGTCGTCCACACCGTCGCATCGCGCCGCGCGCGCTGTTGCGGGGTATACAGGCCGGTGCTTTTGGGCTGGGTCGTCCGGTCGGGGTGCATTGCGGGCCTTTCAACATGCGCCGAGTTTTGTTGAGTTAGCCATCCGCTTCGCAAAGTGTCAATTAAAACTTACACTCTCAAGTTGACAGATGCGCTGGTCAGACGCAGATCATCAGGCGATACGCCACCAAATCAGCCCATATAGCAAAGGTCTCGAACAAGATTTTGTGACACCGGGCAATACTGTCAATTCTCTTTGACAATCTACGCAGGAAGGCGGACAGTGTAAGCTGGGCGTTGCACTACTTGCCGCCTGACAGGCCCGTATCGGGAGATGGTTCTATGACGGACGCCCCAAGGAACAGATCGACAAAGATAGCCCCTCGAATCGACAGGTCGGTGGGGTCTCTGGCGTCACAGGCTCTGTCGGTTCTGGTATCGCGGCGCATCGGCAAACCCGGTGCCCTCTCCGAGCGGTTTTTGACGGCCTTGTATCGTGCTGCGTCGGGTGCTGACCCATCTGCGCGCGATCAGGTCGTGCGTGAAATGCTGGGCGCGCGGATCAACCGCTTTGAAATCGCTGATCTGTATATTCCCGAGGTCGCCCGCCGCATGGGGGTGGCCTGGTGTGACGACGGGATGAGCTTTGCCGAAGTCACCATTGGCGTTGCCCGCTTGCAAGGGCTGCTGCGCGACCTGACCGAAAACTGGTCGGTGGAATCACGGATGTATGATGATGGGCTGAACATCGTCGTGCTGATGCTGGCAGATGATTATCACACCTTGGGGCCGATGCTGGTCACGTCACAACTGCGCCGCTTGGGTGCATCGGTGCGGCTGTTGCTGGGGCGTCCTGACGCAGAGGTAAAGGCGGTGGTGCGCGATCAGGCCTTTGACATGGTTCTGGTGTCCGTGGCCCACATTGAAAAGCTTGGCCAGACAAACGGTTTGGTCAAGATGATCCGCAACAACATGATCTGCCCGGCCCCGATCATCGTCGGCGGCCCGGGAATTGACATGGAACAAGACGCAAAGGCGATCACCGGCGCCGACCACGTTTCGAATGATGTAAAAGAAGCTTTGCTGTTGTGCGGTTTGACCGATCGAACAAGAACAAGCGGTTCTGCTGCGAAAGAAGGCTGAGCGATGCAAACTCTCTTACCCCACGTGCCTCCGGCATGAGCAACCGGGGCACACAATATTGGTCTGGAGGCGCGATTCCCTTGATCGCGCCCGAAGTTTTGGGCGACATTATTGCAACGGCGGCAGATCTTGCCATCGTGATTTCCGATATGGGGCAAATCCTGTCGGTTCTGATCAACCCGAACCACCCAAGTTTTGGCAAGCTGGACCATTGGCAGGGGCGCGATGTACGCGATTTCCTGACGCTGGAAAGCGTCGGCAAGCTGGAAAAACAGCTGGCCGTGTTCAACGCGAACCAAGGCTCACTCAAATCGATCGAGTTGAACCATGTTGATAACGACGCATGGGAATTTCCGATTCGTTATTCCTTCCATCGCATCGGGCCCGATGGCGCGCTTTTGATGCTCGGGCGCGATTTGCGCCAGATTGCAGAGATGCAGCATCAGCTGGTGCAAACCCAGCTGCGGCTTGAGCAGGATTACGAGGCGCAGCGCGAGTTTGAAACCCGCCTGCGGGTGATGATGGACGTGACGCGTGATGCCGTCGTGTTCGTATCGCTGTCCAACGGGCGTATCGTTGATCTGAATGCGGCGGCGGCCACGTTACTGGGCGATGGCATCCCGGATCTGACGGGCACCGCCTTCGTCAATGAGTTCGAGGGCCGAAAGCGCCCCGAATTCATGGAGGCCCTTGCAGAGGCAGCAATCACCGACGCGAGGGTGCCGATGACGCTGACCTCGCGGCGCACCCATCGGACGCTGAACGTTACCGCGCGTCTGTTCCGCGCCGCGGGTGAACGGATGTTGCTGTGCCGCCTCGAAAATGCAGAAGATTCGACCACGGCCGCCGATACCTTGAGTGAAAATCTGGCCGCTTTTTACCGTGACGGGATCGACGCGATTCTGTTCACTGACCGTATGGGCATCATCCAGTCAGCCAATGATGCCTTTCTCAATATGATCGACAGTGCCAGTCTTGCAGCGATCAAGGGCAAGCCGGTATCGGATTTCCTGGTCCGCGGCACGGTTGACATGCGTGTGCTGATTGACAACGCCGCCCGCGCCGGCCAGATGCGGATGTTCGCCACGCGCATGATGTCGGAACACGGTGCACAGGTGGCGGTCGAAATGTCAGCAACCTGGTTGCAAAGCGTCACGAATCCCGCCGTTGTCTTTGTGATTCGCGACGCCAGCCGCGCCGAAGCGCTGCGCAAAACCGGCGGGCCGGTCAGTGATGAGGGTATGCGATCGGTGATGGAGCTGGTGGGCACGGCGACCTTGAAGGATATTGTCGCCGAGACCACCGATGTCGTTGAAAAAATGTGCATCGAAACCGCCATCGAACTGACCCGCAACAACCGGGTCGCAGCCGCCGAGATGTTGGGCCTGTCGCGGCAATCGCTTTATGTGAAGCTGCGCAAATATGGGCTGTTGAGCCGGGATTCCTGACATTTGCCCTGTTTTTTGGTGCTTTCCTGCGACGGGAATAGATCGTCACACGAAAAACAGGGCGTTTGATCGCAAAGTGTCAACTTTGCGAGACTCTTCTTGCACGAGACCGCGTTGTAGTGTGTAAATTACAGCATGAGTGTCAATCTTACCTTACAGCCACGGCGACTTCCTGATCCGGCCTCGATGCTGGAACTGATAAAGCCGGTGACGTGGTTCCCGCCGATGTGGGCCTATCTTTGCGGCATAGTATCCGCAGGGTTATGGCCGGGGGGCCAATGGGGGCTGGTGGTGCTGGGTGTGATCCTGGCCGGGCCGGTCGTCTGCGGGATGAGCCAGGCTGCCAATGACTGGTGCGACAGGTTTGTCGATGCGATCAACGAACCCAACCGACCGATCCCGTCGGGGCGTATTCCCGGCCGCTGGGGGCTGTATATCGCGCTGGCAATGACAGTGCTGTCGCTTGTGCTGGGCTGGTTTCTCGGGCCTTGGGGATTTGGCGCCACAGTGCTGGGCGTGATTGCCGCCTGGGCCTATTCGGCCGAACCCGTACGGCTGAAGAAATCGGGCTGGTGGGGGCCCGGATTGGTGGGGTTGTGTTACGAAGGGTTGCCTTGGTTTACCGGCGCCGCAGTGTTGGCCGCCGGTGCCCCAAGGGCCGAGGTGGTGATTGTTGCCATCCTGTATGCCGTTGGCGCGCATGGCATCATGACATTGAACGATTTCAAGGCGATCGAGGGTGATCGGCAACTTGGCATCCGATCTTTGCCGGTGGTCAAGGGCCCGGTCGTGGCCGCCAAGATCGCTTGTACTGTCATGGCCCTGCCGCAGATGATGGTAATTGCCTTGCTGTTGATCTGGGGCCGGCCATGGCACGCACTGGCCATCGGCGTTTTGCTGCTCCTGCAATTCTGGGCGATGACGATCATGGTAAAAGACCCCGAGGCGAAGGCGCCGTGGTACAATGCCACCGGCGTGACATTGTTCGTGTCGGGCATGATGGTCACTGCCTTTGCGGTGCGCACACTCGGGGTTATGTGATGACACTGTCGTGGCTTTCCATCGTCCGCTTGGGTCTGGTGCAGATGGCGCTCGGGTCGATCGTGGTGCTGACCACATCTACTCTGAACCGCCTTATGGTGGTCGAGCTGTCACTGGCCGCTGTGCTGCCCGGTCTGTTGGTGGCGCTGCACTACGGCATTCAGATCACCCGCCCCAACTGGGGCTTTCGGTCTGACACCGGTGGGCATCGAACCCGATGGATCGTTGGTGGCATGGTCGCCTTGGCCCTGGGCGGCTTTGCGGCCGCGCTGGGGGTTGTCGAACTCGAACATGACTTCGCTGTCGGCATGGCGATTTCGGTAGCTGCCTATGCGCTGATCGGGCTGGGCGTTGGCGCCTCTGGCACATCACTGTTGGCGCTGTTGGCCACGGCCACGGCCCCCCGGAGACGCGCCGCGGCGGCGACAATCACCTGGCTGATGATGATCTTCGGCATCGCGGTAACGGCAACCGTGGTGGGCATATTTCTTGATCCCTACACGCCGGCCCTGCTGCTTGAGATTGTTGCGGTGGTTACTCTGGGCGCGGTGGCCGTCACCACACTGGCCGTCTGGGGCATCGAACGCGGGGTCATCGCCCGGGCCGAGCCTGACGCCATGCCATTCCGCGCCGGACTGGCCGAAATCTGGGCCGAACCAAAGGCACGCATGTTCACCATCTTTGTTTTCCTGTCGATGACGGCCTATTTCATGCAGGAACTGATCCTCGAACCCTATGCCGGGCTGGTGTTCGGCTTTACGCCGGGCCAGTCCACCTCGCTCAGCGGGGCGCAGAACGGTGGGGTGTTCGTGGGGATGCTGCTGGTCGGCATTGCCGCCACCGGGTTCAAACTGGGCGCACTGCGCCATTGGGTGATCGCGGGCTGTCTGGGGTCCGCGCTGGCGTTGATCAGCCTCACGATCATCGGGCAAACGGGCCTGGCGTTGCTTGTCCCGGCAACAGTGGCGCTGGGGCTGTTCAACGGCATGTTTGCTGTGGCCGCCATTGGATCAATGATGGCACTGGCCGGGCAGGGGCGCGGCGCGCGCGAAGGCACCCGCATGGGCCTCTGGGGTGCGGCACAGGCGATTGCTGCGGGATTCGGCGGATTGCTGGGTGCTGGCGCGGTTGATGTGATGCGGCTGATGATGGATACCGCCAGTGCCTTTGGCGCGGTGTTCCTGGTCGAGGCCATTCTTTTCATCGCGTCGGCCCTGATGGCCGCGCGGATCATGGACCGGGGCACCGCCCTTGCACAGCCACAACTTGTTCCGGGGGAATAGCGGATGATCTATGACGCAGTCGTAATCGGCGGTGGGCCTTCGGGCGCAACGGCCGCGATGGATCTGGCGCTGGCCGGGCGCCGCGTTGCGCTGCTCGATCGCGATGGCCGGATCAAGCCCTGCGGCGGCGCGGTTCCGCCGCGGCTGATTTCCGAGTTCATGATCCCGCAAAACCAGATCGTCGCGCGGGTCAACACCGCGCGCATGATCTCGCCCACCGGGCGCAAGGTGGATATCCCCATCGAGAACGGCTTTGTCGGCATGGTCGACCGCGAACAGTTCGACGAATTCCTGCGCGACCGCGCGACAGGGGCGGGCGCCGAGCGGTTCACCGGCACGTTCCAGCGGATCGAGCGCGACGAGGACGGCAGACACGTCGTGTATCGTGACAAGACCACCGGCGAAACCCGCCGTTTGACCGCCCGCGTTTTCATCGGCGCCGACGGCGCGCGCAGCAACGTGGCCAAGGCCGAGGTGCCGGGCGGCGACAAGATTCCCTATGTCATCGCTTATCACGAGATCCTGAAGGTGCCGGAAACACCGGCCGACTGCGCCAATGGCGCCTATGATCCGACGCGCTGCGATGTGATTTACGATGGCAAGATCAGCCCCGATTTTTATGGCTGGGTGTTTCCCCACGGAAAATCGCTGAGCGTTGGCATGGGCACCGGCATCGACGGGATCGACCTGAAACAGGCCACTGCCGATCTGCGCGCCTCGGCCGGGTTGACCGAATGTGAAACCATCCGCCGCGAAGGCGCACCCATTCCGTTGCATCCGATGGACCGGTGGGACAATGGCCGCGACGTGATATTGGCGGGCGATGCGGCCGGCGTCGTCGCGCCGTCGTCGGGCGAGGGAATATATTACGCCATGATCGGCGGACGCGTGGCCGCGACGGCGGCGCACAAGTTTCTGCGCACCCGGATGATCGGCGATCTGGGCCTTGCCCGCAAACTGTTCATGAAAGACCACAAGACGGTGTTCAAGGTGCTGCGCAGTATGCAGGACGCCTATTACAAGTCGGACGAACGGCGCGAACGCTTTGTGTCGCTGTGTCATGATGTCGACGTACAAAGGCTGACGTTCGAGGCTTATATGAACAAGAAGCTGGTGGCGGCCCGGCCGATGGCGCATCTCAAGATCGGGCTGAAGAACCTGGCACATCTGACAAGGCTTGTACCGGAAACATATGCATGACGATCATGATCCCGGCCTGGGTGAACGGCGTTCTGACCCCCGTTGAAAAGCTTGAGGCGCACCAGAAGGGTTTGCGCCACATGGCTGTGTCGGTGTTCGTGCTGGACGGCGATCGGGTGTTGTTGCAAAAACGCGCGGCAGCCAAGTATCACACGCCGGGGCTTTGGGCCAACACCTGTTGCACCCATCCCGATTGGCAGGAAGACCCGGCCACCTGCGCCCTGCGCCGCCTGAACGAAGAGCTGGGCATCACCGGGCTGTATCCGGCCCATCGTGACCGGATCGAATATCGGGCCGATGTGGGCGGTGGTCTCATCGAACATGAGGTCGTCGATTTGTATGTGGCTGCTGCGGCGCCCGGCCTGGACGTTCGGCCAAACCCCGACGAGGTGTCCGACGTGCGCTGGATCACCATCTATGATCTTGACGCCGAAATCACCCGCCGCCCGGAAAAATACACCCCATGGCTGCGCATCTATATGGCCAAGCACCGCGACAGCATCTTTCGTGGGCTGGTCCCCGTCTGACATCAACCAGTTGACGAATTTGTGAACCTGTTTTCAAAGCAGTATGTGCGACATATCGGGTGAGGCGTGCGTTTACATCTTACCCCCCGGATGCCATTGCATCCACCTGTTGCCACAGATCTGCCGGAGAACCCATGCTGACACGTCGCCATTTCATCCAGACTTCGGCATCGGCGCTGGGTCTTTTGCCCTTGGCCGCCCGGGCCCATGTGGGCCCGCCCCACACCACGGAAGAAAGCTTCAATCCAGTCGTCAGGCGTATCCGTGACGACGTTGCCGTGGGCAGTATCCAGGTTTTTCCAAGCTATTTCGTGCTGTACCATGTGACAGCGCCCGGCGTGGCGGTGGAATATCACGTCGCCGTAGGCGATGCCGGGCGCAATTTCGTGGGCGAGGCGCGGGTCGGGCGCAAGGCGGAATGGCCCAGTTGGACGCCGACCGCCAACATGATCCGCCGCGAACCCGATATCTATGGCCAATATGCCGGCGGTGTGCCCGGCGGCCCGGATAACCCCTTGGGCGCGCGGGCACTGTACCTGTATCGCGGCAATCGAGACACGATGTATCGCATCCACGGCACACCCCAGCCCTGGACCATCGGCACCGCCGTTTCATCCGGTTGTATCCGGCTGAAGAATGAGCACGTCATTCAGTTGTACGATCAGATAGAGGTCGGTGCGCCGGTCAAGGTCTGGCAAAGCTGAACCAACGCTCCGGTTTTCGGCACCCTGCCCATTCCCACCTCTATGGGATGGTTGCCGCCCTCCCCCAACGACATCGCAATGTGCCAATGTCGTGGCGCTGAATGCCCCGCAAACGAAGAGGATGGCGGGGTGAAGGATACGATGATCGGGGTGGTGAAGTTCCGCAAGATGCTGTCGCACGAGCAGTTCCGGGTTTTACCTGGCCGAAACCGGCTGTTGCATCAGCGGGCCGCCGATATGAACGCGGTGCGCGCGCTGTTATACGAGCACGGCCATGTGTTTCCTAAAAGACTGCGCCACCTCAAGCGCATGATGGCGCTTGTGGAGGATGAGACAGTCGACTGTCCCGCGCTGATCCGGGAAGAGTGCCTCGACCTGTTGGCGCGGATTGCCGAGAAAACGCGGCGTATCACCGGGCGTACCGCGAAACTCAAGGCGCTGGCCACCCAGTCAGACAGGGCACGCCGGTTCAAGGCCATGCCCGGCGTTGCACCGCTCACGGCCGTTGCGGTGGACGCGTTCGGCCACGACATGGTGAAGTTCAAAACCGGGCGCGACTTTGCAGCTTGGTTGGGGCTCGTGCCCCGGCAGCATTCCTCGGGAGGCAAACAGCGTTTGGGGCGCATGACCAAGGCGGGCCAGGCCGATATCCGACGCATTTTGAACAAAGGCGCAAAATCGCGACTGGGCTGGCTTGGGCAGCGCAGAATTGCGCCGGGCAGTTGGCTGTCACGGATGTCGGCGCGCAAGCCCACGATGCTGGTCGCGTTCGCGTTGGCCAATCCGGCGCTGGCAGTCGCGGCATGATGCTCATGTCGACCTGATAGAGACGGTGCCAAGGGGGCGTGAGAAGGCGACGACCTGAATGGGCAAAACGATCAAACAGATCCGGATTGGGAAAACCGGATTGAAGCTCTTGGGGGTGTCATGAACTCTGTGTATCTGGCTTGGCCCATGCGGGTTTCAGATACGGTCACGCGTTGAAGCGCTCATCGAACATGATAGCGAACTGATTTCGGGCGGCAAACCATTCCCGGACATTTCCACCGCCTTTCTCGAAGTTGCGGATCGCCAGATAGATCAGCTTGGTCGCGGCCTCCTCGGTCGGGAACGAGCCGCGCGTCTTGTTCGATTTGCGGATCACACGGTTCAAACTTTCAATGGCGTTCGTGGTGTAGATGATCTTGCGGATCGCCGGATCGAAGGCGCGGGCGAACACCCCGGCGAGATCACCAGGGCCGGTTTCGATCAGCTGCTCCAAGATTGCCTCAACCGCAGTATCGTTCCGTTTGTCCATTCGCTCTGCTCCATGGTTGGGTTGCAACTCCATGGAATACCAGAATCGGCAGCCCCTGCTGGCGCGCGCCCCAGCAGGGGCTCATCGCACCCACCGCAAGCGAATTTCCAGACGTCAGGTTACAGTACCCGCCTGTGGGCTTTGCCACCTCAGGGGCGGGTCCTTTCTAAATGATCAAACCGGGTCAGTTTTGAATGCACATTGACAGTTAACCTTTGCTTTACGATTCATGCAGTAACCTTCGGGCATGAGCCGCAACCCATCCTCTTTCGCCGAAGCACCGCTGCCGCTGTTTGCGGCGGCCACGCCTGCGGTGGTATCGGTGCCGCCAAAGCTGCCATCCTATATCAAGGATCATCGCAAGCGTCTGCGCAGCCGCTTCATGGAGGGGGGCGCCGACGCCGTGCCGGATTACGAGATGCTGGAACTGTTGCTGTTCCGTTCAATACCACGGCAGGACGTGAAGCCGGTGGCGCGTCGACTGATCGACCATTTCGGCGATCTGGGACGCGTCATGGCGGCCAGCCCTGCGCAATTGGCCGAAGTCGACGGCGTGGGCGAAGCTGTGGTGCAAGACCTGAAGATCGTCGAGGCGACCGCCCACCGCATCGCCCGCGCCAAGATGCTGCGCCGTCATGTCGTCAGCAGTTGGGACGCGGTGTTGGATTATTGCCATACGACGATGGCCCACCGCGATACGGAACAGTTTCGCATCCTTTTTCTGGATCGCAAGAACACCGTCATTGCAGACGAGGAACAGGCGCGTGGCACGGTCGATCACGTTCCGGTCTACCCGCGCGAAGTGGTGAAAAGGGCGCTGGCCCTGAATGCCTCGGCGCTGATCCTTGTCCACAACCACCCGTCGGGCGATCCGACACCCAGCGACAGCGACATTGCCATGACCGCGCAGATCAACGATGCCTGCACCGCGCTGGGGCTGGTGTTGCACGATCATCTGATCATTGGCAAATCGGCCGAACTCAGCTTTCGCAGCGCCGGATATTTGTAATCACTTCAACCAGACCTCGACCCGCCGATTCACGCTGCGGCCCCATTCAACCTCATCACAGGCCATTGGCATGGCTTCACCAAAGGCTTCGGTCGCCAAGGTCAGTCGTGCGGGGTCAACGGTGCGGGCGGCTACGCGCACCGCATCGCGCACCGCAGCGGCCCGGCTGGCGGCCAGACGGCGATTGATGGCAGCAGGGCCCTGCCCGTCGGAAAAGCCGACAAACAGCAAGGTGCGATCATCAAATACGCCCCTTTCCAGAGCATCAGCCAGAAGCGCGACATTTGATCGGGATTGCGCGTCAAGTGTCGTGGCGCCCCCTTCGAACCGATAGGTCACCGTCAGGCGGTTGTGGCCCGATAAGGTGCGCACCAGGCGTTGCAATTCGCGCAGATCAATTTCAGTGCCGGCCCGGTCGATCGCGTTTGCAAAACGCGTACCTTGGTTCCGGAACGGGATGGCCGCAGGAAACTGATCGACAAAACCCGCCCGGCGGATGATCGGCTGGGCTGCTGGCGAACCGACATAGCGCAGGAACTGCCGGGCAAGGGCCGGCAGACGACGCGCCGGCAGATAGGCGAACAGTGGCGCCGTGAGCGGGTAATCCTCGGTCTTGATGTTTGTCAGGCTTGCCCGGCTGATGAATCCGCAGGGACCGCGCAAGGTCAGTGGCACGGCATTGCCAAGGTCGGAAAAGCTGCTCACGCCCAAGGCGAAGGGATCGGCGGCGACTGCATTGGCCAGTGTCGCCTCGGTATCGTGGCGTTGAACCCCGGGTGCCAGTTGCGTTTTTCCGTAGACGCGCTGCACTTTGGCGATAAACGCTTGGGCAAGCCCCGATTTTTCACCAGGCAGATGCAGGACAATGGGGTGATCGGCACCGCCGAGCGCTGCCCAGTTGGTGATTTCTCCGGCATAGATTGCCGCCAGATCGCCCATGTCGATGCTGGTCAGGGGGTTGGATGGTGCAACCAGTGGCACAAGCGCATCCAGAGCCACGATGCGCGACCGCCCCGGCGCCGTCAGATCGCCCAGTTCGCCCGTGCGGGCCAGAACCGCCTCGGCCGGCGTAACCTCGCGCAGCGACAGGGCAATGTCTGCCTTGTCCGCGATCAGATCGGCAAACCCTTCATCGGAACTGGTCAGGCGAAAGGTGACGCGGGCCACGAGGGCCCCCGTGGCCCGTTCGCGCAGCTCATAGGTAAAGTCATGGCCGCGCGGCGCGTGTCGCTGCACGACAAATCCGTTGCGCGCCGCGAAGGATTCCAGCAACGCCGGGATCAGGACATCGCCCATGGCAGGCGCGCCCGAAAGCGTGAATTCCGTCACATAGGTGGCCAGAACGGGGCAATCCGGCCCCGCGCAATCCACACCGGCGCCGTCCAACGTCAGGACTCCGAATTCGGTATCGACGCGGTAGAATTCACCATCATAGCCCAAAAGATTGCCCGAAATCTCGACCGTACCATCGCGCGAGATCAGGGTGACATCTTCGGCCCACCCTGCAACAGGGTCAGACATAAGAAGCGCGGCGAAAACCGCCGCGCGCTGGATCATCATGAGGGGGCCTGTAAATCTTGAACTCGGATGCGGGCGATCTTCATGGCGCGCCGCAGGATTTTCAATACCTGAATGGCCTGGGTTTCAAAGCAAACGGAATTTTTGCCAGTGGCATGACAGCAAGAACCGAAAAACAGCGGCGGCGGACGTCACTACAGTCACAATACCACAGCCCTTGATACGGGTCAGTCAAACAACCTGCCCGTGACAATGCTTGAACTTCTTGCCGGATCCGCAAGGGCACAAATCGTTGCGCCCGGGATTGCCCCAAGTGGTCGGGTCATCCTCGACAAAACCCATGGCCGAGGCCGGGGCCGGCGCGCCCTGCGCCGCACCACCTTGTGCCGCAGCGGACAATGCCTGTTGCTGAGCCTGCAACTGGGCGATCATCGATTGTTGCTCTTCCGGTGTCAAAGGGCGGATCTGCGACAATTTTTTCGTCACCTCGGCGCGCAGACTGTCCAGCATCCCCTCGAACAGCTGAAACGCCTCGGTCTTGTATTCGTTCAGCGGGTCACGCTGGGCATATCCCCGAAAGCCGACAACCGAGCGCAGATGTTCCAACGTCAGCAGATGGTCGCGCCACTTGCCGTCGATGGTTTGCAGCAACAGCTGTTTTTCAATGTTGCGCATGGTGTCGGGGCCGAATTTTTCGGCCTTTTCCGTCATGAAATCATCGCTAGCCTTGGTGATTCGTTCGCCGATCACCTCATTGTCGACGCCGTCTTCGTCAACCCAACCCATGATCGGCAGGTCGAGACCCAGCTGTTCCAGCGCCGCGACATACAGCCCTTCGCCGTTCCATTGGTCGGCATAGCTTTTCGGCGGGATAAAACTGTCAACCAGATCGTCAATCACCTGATGGCGCATATCCTCGGTGATTTCGTGCAGATCCTTGGCTTCCATGATCTCGCGGCGCTGGCCAAAGATCACCTTGCGCTGGTCGTTCATCACGTCGTCGAATTTCAACAATTGCTTGCGGATGTCGAAGTTGCGCGCCTCGACCTTGGCCTGGGCCTTTTCCAGAGATTTGTTGACCCAGGGGTGAACGATCGCTTCGCCCTCTTTCATGCCCAGTTTGGACAGCACGTTTTCCAGCCGCTCTGACCCGAAGATGCGCATCAGGTCATCTTCCAGCGACAGGAAGAAACTGGATTTTCCCGGGTCGCCCTGACGGCCCGAGCGGCCGCGCAACTGATTGTCGATGCGGCGGGATTCGTGGCGTTCGGTGGCCAGCACGAACAGGCCACCGGCGGCGATCACCTTGGCCTTGTCCTCGGCCACCTCGGCCTCGATCCTGGCGCGCACCGCCTCGGGATCAGCCTCGGAATCGGCGTCCAGCGCCTGAAGGACGCGCATTTCGACGTTGCCGCCCAGTTGGATGTCGGTGCCCCGCCCGGCCATGTTGGTGGCTATGGTCACCGCGCCGAACTTGCCCGCGTCGCCGACGATCTGGGCCTCTTTTTCGTGCTGGCGCGCGTTCAGCACGTTGTGGGGAATGTCCTGCGCTTTCAGCAGGCCCGACAGGAATTCCGACTTTTCGATGGATGTGGTGCCGACCAGAACCGGCTGGCCTTTCTCGCGGGCGTGCTTGATCGCCTCGACGATCGCCTCGTACTTTTCGCGCGCCGTGCGATAGACGGCATCGTGATCGTCTTTCCGGGCAATGGGGCGATTGGTCGGCATTTCCACCACGCCCAATCGATAGATTTCCTGAAATTCGTCGGCTTCGGTGGCTGCCGTGCCGGTCATTCCCGACAATTTGTTGTACAGGCGGAAATAGTTCTGGAAGGTAACCGAGGCGAGTGTCACGTTTTCGGGCTGGATGGCCACGTCTTCCTTGGCTTCGATGGCCTGGTGCAAACCATCGGACAAGCGCCGACCGGCCATCATCCGACCGGTGAATTCATCTACCAGAACGACCTCGTCGTCGCGCACGATATAATCCTTGTCGCGGGTAAACAGCTTGTGCGCGCGCAGGCCCTGATTGACATGGTGCACGATGGTCGTGCTTTCGGGGTCATACAACGTCTGACCCTCAGGCAGGATGCCGGCGCCGGTCAGGTGCTGTTCCAGAAATTCGTTCCCGGCGTCGGTATAGGTGACGTTGCGGGTTTTCTCGTCCAGTTTGAAATGTGTCTCGTCCAACAGCGGGATCACCTTGTCGATGGTGCGGTACAGGTCGCTGCGGTCTTGCGAGGGACCGGAAATGATCAGCGGCGTGCGTGCCTCGTCGATCAGGATGCTGTCCACCTCGTCGACGATGGCAAAGTTGTGGCCACGCTGATACATGTCGGACAGTTCCGATTTCATGTTGTCGCGCAGATAATCAAAGCCCAGTTCATTGTTGGTGGCATAGGTCACATCGGCCTTGTAGGCCTGTTTCTTCTCGTCCTCGGGCTGTTGCGGGTACACCGCGCCGCAGGTCAGGCCGAGGTGGGCAAACACCTTGCCCATCCAGTCGGCATCGCGGCGCACGAGGTAATCGTTGACTGTGACGATATGCACGCCCTTGCCGGTCAGCGCATTCAGATAGGCCGGGAAGGTGGCGACCAGCGTCTTGCCCTCACCGGTCTTCATTTCGGCGATATTGCCTTGGTGCAGAAAGATGCCGCCCATCAACTGCACGTCAAAGGCCCGCAGGCCCAAGGCGCGACGCGCCGCCTCGCGGCAGTTGGCGAAGGCTTCGGGCAGCAGATCGTCGAGGCTTTCGCCGGCCAAGGCGCGTTTGGCCAGTGCCTCGGTGCGGTCCTTGATCCCGGCGTCGGTCAGCTTTTCGAACTCGGGTTCCAGCGCGCTGATCTGGTCAACCAGAGGTTTGACCGATTTCACCTTGCGGTCGTTCGGCGTGCCAAAGACCTTCTTCGCAAGTGTTCCAATGCCCAGCATGTTCTCTCCTGACGCCATCGTGTGAGGGGTTCGGCTTGCCCATAGCCGCGCGTCGCCCTAGAAACGGCACCAATACAGCCCCTCACGGCCAAGTTGCGATGTAAGGGGCGGCCAACACAGTGTCAACGTCAAGGCCCGGACAGGGCCGACAGGAAGGACAACCCAATGTCGAAACTTCGCGCAACCACAGCCGCCCTGGCCCTGCTGCTGGCAGGGCCTGCCCTGGCTCAGACCGCCGATACGGTGGTGGCAACGGTCAACGGCACAGACATCACTTTGGGGCACATGATCGTGCTGCAACAGCGTTTGCCCGATCAGTACAAGGAACTGCCCGATCAGGTGCTGTTCGACGGCATTCTGGAACAACTGATTCAGCAGACCGCCCTCGGCTCGCAGGTGGGCGAACTGAACAAGCGCGCACAACTGATCATGGACAACGAACGCCGCGCCCTTCTGGCCGGTGACGTGATCGACCAAAAGGCCAACGGCGCCGTTACGGACGATGCCCTGCAAGCGGCCTATGATGCGGTCTATGCCACCGCCGAGGGCGAAATGGAATATCAGGCCAGCCACATCCTGGTGGAAACCGAGGACGAGGCGAAGGCATTGATCGGGCAACTGAACGGCGGCGCCGATTTCGCCACCCTTGCGCAGGAAAAATCCACCGGTCCATCAGGGCCGAACGGCGGTGCCTTGGGGTGGTTCGGGCCGGGCATGATGGTGCCCGAATTCGAACAGGCGGTCATGGCGCTGAAGGTGGGGGAAATCTCGCCGCCGGTGCAAACGCAATTCGGCTGGCACGTTCTGATCCTGACCGACAGCCGCCCAAAGGCCGCCCCGTCTCTGGACGACGTGCGTGAGGAACTGTCTGATGGCATTCGCCAGCAAGCCGTGGAAGAGATGGTCAGACAGGCCACCGAAACCGCCAAAATTACCCGCCCGGACTCTGGCACCATCGACGCCGCCATGTTGCGCAATGCGGATCTGCTGACACAATAACATCATCCTTCTGATCGGGAACACGGACCATGGCCAAAAAGAAAGACGACAAAGCCACCAAAAAAGCGGCAAAGACCAAAGTGGCCGACAAGAAGGCCAAGACGGGCAAGACCCTGAAAAAGGCCGCAGCCAAGCCTGCTAACCCCGTGTCGCCCCTCGCCCCTGTGGGGGGCTTTCCCGATCTGCCGGTGATTCGCGGCGCGGCTTTTGCCGCCGTCGCCGCCGGCGTGAAATACCAGGGCCGCAACGACGTGATGCTGGCCACGCTGACCCCAGGCAGCGCCGTGGCGGGCGTTTTTACCCGGTCTTCGACGCGGGCGGCGCCGGTGCTGGATTGTCAGGCCAAGATCGGTGGTGATGCCACGGCAGGTGCCGCGATCATCGTGAACTCGGGCAACTCCAACGCCTTCACCGGCGCGGCAGGCCAGCAATCTGTGGCACGCGTCACCGGCGGTGTGGCTGACCTGTTGAACCTGCCGGTGGCGCGGGTGTTTTCGTCCTCCACCGGGGTCATCGGCCAGCCCCTGCCCGATGACCGGATCACCGCAAAACTGTCCGATCTGCGCGATGGTCTTTCGGAAACCGCGATTGCAGACGCGGCAGTGGCGATCATGACCACCGACACCTTTCCCAAAGGCGCCATGGCCACATTCGACCTGGACGGCGTAACGGTGAACATCGCAGGCATCGCCAAGGGATCGGGCATGATCGCGCCCGATATGGCAACGATGCTGGTCTATATCTTTACCGATGTCGCCATCAGCCAGCCGTTGTTGCAACGCATGGTCAGCCGCCTGAACGAAGACACCTTCAATGCCATCACTGTTGACAGTGACACATCGACATCGGACACCCTGTTGATCGGGGCGACCGGGGCGGCGGGCAATGCGCCGATCACCCGTGGCAACACGAAAGAAGCCAAGGCGTTTCAGGCGGCCTTGTGCGGTGTCATGCTGGATCTGGCACATCAGGTGGTGCGCGACGGCGAGGGCGCCACGAAATTTGTCGAGGTTAAGATCACCGGCGCCGACAGCGATCAGGACGCCCGCGCGGTGGCCTTGGCGATCGCCAACTCACCCTTGGTGAAAACCGCCATCGCCGGGCAAGACCCGAACTGGGGCCGCATTGTCATGGCTGTCGGAAAATCGGGGGCAAAGGCAGACCGTGACCGCCTGACGATCCACCTCGGCGATATTCTGGTGGCCGAAAACGGTTGGGTTGCGCCTGAATATACCGAACAGGTCGGTTCAGATTACATGAAACAACAGAATTTGGCGATCAACGTCGATCTGGGCCTGGGCAGCGGAAAATCGACGGTTTGGACCTGCGATCTGACCCATCAATATATCACGATCAACGCCGATTATCGGTCGTGAAAATTGTTCTGGTTTCTGCCGTCGCGTTGATCGACGTCGACGGCAGAGTACTTTTGGCGCGGCGGCCCGAGGGCAAATCCATGGCGGGACTCTGGGAATTTCCGGGTGGCAAGATAGAACCCGACGAAACCCCCGAGGCGGCGCTGATTCGCGAATTGCAGGAGGAACTGGGCATCGACACATGGTCCAGCTGCCTCGCGCCGCTGACCTTTGCCAGTCATGCCTATGACGATTTCCACCTGTTGATGCCATTGTTTGCCTGCCGAAAATGGGCCGGGACGCCGGTTTCGCGTGAAAATCAAACCTTGAAATGGGTGCGTCCTCAAGCACTGCGCGACTATCCGATGCCACCCGCAGACGTGCCCCTGATCGCAGTACTGCGTGACTGGCTGTGACGTGCCCCGCCTAGAAGATTTGTCACAATTTCGTCACACCCCTGCCGAAGTTTACACATTGTTCATTATTTGGGCGCATTTCTGCGTGATCTGACAAATTCTGATGTAGTCAGCAATTTTTTTGACGGTATCCTCTTAGAGTCGGATTCGAAACTAAGCCAACGCGCTCAGGCCCTTGCGAGATAGCGGGTGACGCGTCGGATGTGGGCGATGAGCACCCATGCCTCGGCGCTGGCGATGGATTTCTCCCAAT